>Ga0233434_1000297_pt1 | contig 59858 bp, 55 predicted proteins | sample SI_122_August201_4_FD_182738 | JGI IMG/M metagenome (GOLD analysis project Ga0233434, IMG submission 182738) | Seawater microbial communities from Saanich Inlet, British Columbia, Canada - SI_122_August2016_120_MG | ecosystem: Environmental > Aquatic > Marine > Inlet | place: Canada: British...
TCCATTTTGTGCATTTAATGTAATTCCAGAATGGTACAGAGACAGAATTCAAAAGAAATATTCTATCACTGTAGAGGAATGGGAAGAGCGTGAGGGTGTAAAACTTGAAGATGGTCTATACAGAGGATTAATGCGACGTGGTGCAGGTGATGAACTTGCTGCTGGCTGTGCAAAGAGTCAGATGTTCCATGATGCTTCTCAGGCAACAATGTAAGATAATTTATCTCAAATTTCAATTTCAAAAGAGTAATAACACTTTGAACGGTTGTTTTGTTGTTGGATTCTCAAACTACCTTATTTCAAGTCAGTAATTTCAATTTTAAAATAAACCATCTCTTTGTAATTGGAATACTTGTATTATCATTTTCTGTATCTATGTTGATAAGATCTCAACCTACAAATTATGGATTTGAATTAAATGAGTTTGATCCATTTTTTAATTTTCGAGCAACTGAGTATATTGTAGAAAATGGGTTTTCTGAATATTTTCAATGGCATGATGACAAAAGTTGGTATCCTATAGGACGTGATGTTTCTGCTACTTCTCAAGTTATGCTTCATAGTACCACAGCTATTATTTATCAAATATTTGCAGGTAATTCATCATTATATGATTTCACTATATTATTTCCAGCAGTAATTGGTTCATTAACTGTAGTTGTTATTTTTGCACTGGTAAGATTATTTGCAGGAACTACTGCTGGCCTTTTTGCTTCTTTACTATTTGCAGTATCCCTTCCAATAATTCTTAGAGGTTCTATTGGTTGGTTCAAGTCAGAACCACTGGGAATTTTTTATGGTTTATTGGGGGTGTATTTATTTTTAAGTGCAATTAAATCTGAAAATAAAAAAACTGCATCTCTAAAAATTATTTTTGGTGGAATAGTGATGGCTTTTGGAATGGCTTCATGGGGAGGAAATCAATTTTTTATAATTCCTATTGGATTATTTATTTTAATATTACCTTTTCTTAGAAAAGATCATAAATTTCTATTATGGATTATTCCTCTCTTTGTCGGTGTATTTCTTTTAATTTCAGGTTCATTTGAAAGACCTGGACCCTCTTTTGTATTTGGTTTAGGTGGAATTGCATTAATGATTCCAACTGTATTTTTATTTACATGCATATTTGTTCAAAAAATAAGTAAAGATAAAAATAAAATCCGAAATGGATTCTTTTTGTTAGTTTTAGTTTTAATAATTTCTTCATTTCTCTTAATTTTAAATATTGAATTTAATTTTATTGGGGGTTCTAGTTTTAGATATCTAAATGCAATTAACCCATTTTTAACAACTACTGATCCACTTGTTGATTCAGTTGCAGAACATACTAGTACTTCTATTGATCTTTCATATCTATTTCATTCTGTTTGGATGATTTTTGCTGGAATTGGTATCTGGTTTATTTTATCTAAAAAAATATCTCAAAGTTTTGTTAAGAATGATATGAAGGCTTTTGCACTTATTATTGGAATAAGTGGGGTGTATATCAGTTCATCATTTATTCGACTTGAAGTCTTTGCATCTATATCATTGATAATTCTTTCTTCTATTGCATTATCCATTTTATCTAAAAATATTTTTAAAATTAAATTCTTTGGAAAAAAAATTTATTTATTTAAAATTTCATATGTTGTAATTATGATGTTTTTATTTATTCTTCCACTTATTGTTCCAGAAAATGGTAATTGGATTAGTAATCTAAATAATCCTCCAATAATTCTTACAGGAGCAACATCAAACCCTCCTACTACTGATTGGTTAGAAACTTTGGAATGGATAAAACTCAATACTCCTGAGAATGCAGTAATTGCATCTTGGTGGGACTATGGATATTGGATCCAAACTATGGCTGAAAGAACTACTTTGATTGATAATTCTACAATTAGTACATGGCAAATTCAAGACATGGCAAAAATGTTATTGAGTACACCTGTTGATAGTTGGAATATGCTTAAAGAAATGAATGCTGATTATGTGCTTGTATTTCTTAGTGCTCAAAAAATAAATAATAATCTTGAAGAAAAACTCTATGTTTTGGGTGGTGGTGGTGATGAATCTAAAATTATATGGTTTGCACGTATTGCCGAACTTCCAGTTGAAAAATATTTAGAATCTGATGGTCTTATTGGTACAAATTATTTTAATGAACAAACAATGTTGGGTAAAATGATTCCATTTACTACTGCCGTATATTATAATCCTAATACCCAAGAAAATTCTGCAATTTACAAACCTGGATTTGTTGAAATTGTTAGTAAAAATATTGAATATGATTCTGACCATGATCCATTAAAATTAGTTTACGCATCACCCAGTTTTATGAATGAGAAAATGGGACATATGACTATTGTATTAGTTTATGAAGTTAACAAATTTTATAATCCTAATGATCACCGTATACCATAAATCCATTATTTTTAAAGTATCAATATTTATTATTTTTATATAATATCTTTTAAAGATAAAGATTAATTATGAAATTTCTTTTTATTTCTCCAAGATTTGAAGGTGGAATAGGTGGTCATGCAAAAAGAGTTGCAGAAAAATTACGTGAACAAGGACATGATGTCAAATTAATGCAAATTCCATATATTCCAATAAAAAAATTAAAAAATCCTTCTTTTACCATATTTGGAATTTTAAAATCATTAACAAATCGTGAAAAATTTGATGCAGTTCATGCATGGAATATTCCTTCTGCATTTATAATGAAATATGTGAATTCCAATAAAAAAATTCTTTCAGTACATGGAATGTATTCTGAACAAGTAGAAGTATTACACTCTAAATTTATTGGAAATTTGGCTAGCAAAGCAGAACTTAAAGCATTTAAAATTTCAAATAAATTAACAACTGATTCAAAAATAGTTCAAAAAAACTATAAAGAAAAAATTAATGCAAATTTTATTTATTTGCCTGCACCATTAGATGCTAAAAAATTCAATAATATTGGCAAAATCGAAAAAAAGGAAAATCAAATAATTTACATTGGTCGTGATAGTTATGAGAAAGGAATTGATATTTTAAAAAGTATTGAATCCAAAATTAATGGACCCGTTGTTTACTGTACTGATTTTTCATGGATAAAAACTATGCAAATTTTAAAATCATCCAAACTATTAATTGTTCCATCTAGAATGGAGAGTATTCCACAGGTAGTTAAAGAGGCATTTTATCTAAAAATACCTGTTATAGCAACAAATGTTGGTGGTGTTTCAGAAATTGTTAAAAATGAAATCACTGGAATTTTAATACCTCCAGAAAATCCTGAAAAAATGATTAATGCAATTAATAATCTTTTGGAAAATGATTTGTTAATAGATAAAATTACAAGAAATGCTTTTGAATTTATTTCTAAAAATTTTACATGGGATGTGTTACTTCCAAAATATATTGAATTATATGAAAACTAATATTATTTTATAATTTTGAAATATTAGTTTTTATTTAGTATTTTTAAATTTTATTTATTGAAGCAAAAACTTGTTAATTTTTTAATTTGTCCAACATGTAGAAAATCTGTTGATATAAAAATTAGAAAAAAACAAGGTTCTGAAATTATTGAAGGTTCAATTAAATGTCGTGTATGTAAAGATAATTTTAAAATCATAAAAGGTATTCCAAGATTTGTTGTTGATAAAACAAAAGATTTTGTAAAAACAGAAGATGCTTTTAGTGAAAAATGGAAAAAACATCATAAAAACCACCAACAAAAAGATTGGGTTGATTTTCAAAGAAAATGGTTTTTGGATAGATATGGGTGGAAAACAAAAGAAAATTTTGATAAATTTTTAAATTCAAAAAATATGATTCTTGATGCAGGAACTGGAATTGGAAATAGTGCTAAATTCCTTTCTACAAATAAAAAATCTGAGATAATTGCATTAGATGCAAGTGAAAGTATTGATTTTGCTTATGAAAAATATGGGAAATTGCCTAATGTGCACTTTTTACAGGCTGATCTTCGTCAATTACCATTCAAAAAAAGTTTTTTTGATTATATTTATTCCGATCAAGTTCTTCATCATACAAAAAATACAGGAACTTCGTTTAAATATTTAACAAAATTCCTAACAAAATCTGGACATATTTCGATTTATGTTTATAACAAAAAAGCACCCGTTAGAGAATATGTTGATGACTATGTTAGAAATAAAACTGTTAAAATGTCAACTGCAGAATGTACTGAATTTTCTAAACAAATGGCATTTTTAGGGAAGAGTTTAGCTAAATTAAAAAAGAAAATTAAGATACCTCAAGACATTCCACTTTTGGGTGTTAAAGCAGGAGAATATGATGTACAACGTTTTGTATATTGGCATTTTTTGAAATGTTTTTGGGATGAATCTGATAACTTTGAAAGAAGTGTTGGTGTAAATTTTGATTGGTATTCCCCAAAATTTGCATTTAGACATACACCAAAAGAAGTTAAAAATTGGTTTAAAGAAACTAAATTACAAATAACTAATTTTAAAGAAATAGAAAGTGGAATTAGTGTTACTGGAAAATTTGTTTAATTTTTATCTTTTAATAAATTCGTTAATTCTCTAGAAAATTTTTCAGCAATTTTTTCCCAATTAAAATTTTCTTTCACATATTTCCTCCCTCCTTTTCCCATCTCTATAGCTTTTTTATTATCCAATAAAATTTCTAAAATTTTTATCTTAATTTCATCCGTATCTCCTCTTTCAACCAAAAATCCTGTTTTTCCATTAATCATGAGTTCTGGAATTCCTCCTATATTTGTCGCAATTACTGGTTTTTCCATTAATTGAGCTTCAAGTAATGATAAAGGTGACATATCCAATCCTGAAATTAATGCATAAATATCAATTTCACTTAAATACTTTCTAACTTTATCTGGATAATCTAAAGCACCAAGCCACTTAAAATTTTTATATTTTTCAAGTTTTTTAAGAATTTCTTTACGGAATGGACCATCTCCTGCCCAATAAAATGTCACATCTGGAAGATCACTTAGAACTTTTTCTAAAATAAGTATTTCCTTTATTTTATCCCCAATTACTGCACCTTGTAGCAAACCCACACATGGATGTTTTAATTCCATTCCGTCTTCATGAAACCATTTAGATGCATCAATTCCTTGATACATTACAAAAGTTTCTTTATCAGTATAATGTTTTTTTGTTATATTTTGTAAATATTTGCATATTGGAATAATTGCAATAGAATTTTTAAAACATTTTTTACCACATTCTTCCCAATATTTTATTGCAATATTTTTTGGGAAAGTTTTGTAAATTGTTTCTTTCGCAATTTTAATTTCAGTCCAAAAATCACCTCTAAGATGAACAATTAATGGAATTTTTGATTTGATTGCTGATAATCCAAAATGACGTTGTCTATCTATGAAAATTACATCAGGTTGAAATTCTTTTATTAATTTTTTAAATTTTTGATCTTTATTAAACCAATGAAAAATTTTCCTACTAGGGTATCCATCTGAATAATCCGTATCTTGGATAACTTTTGTTTTAATTCCTATATCTTCTAAAGCATTGGCAAATTCTTTAAGATGGGAAATTTTTGAACTAGATGCACCAATTAATAATTTCATTTTTCACATAGTTTCTGTTGTAACCATTCTTGTATAGTTTTTGTTGGATGCCAATCTAACGATTTTGTAATTAAACTAATATCTGCTAAACTAAATTTAATATCCCCATCTAATGCCGGACCAAAAATTGGCTTAATATTCAAATTTGCTGCTTTGATCATAATATCTGCTAATTCTAGAATTGATGTACTTGTATTTGTTCCCACATTAAAAAATGCATGATCAATATTACTTTCCATAGCCATAATATTTGCTCTAATTACATCTTCTACAAACACAAAATCTCTAGATTGTAAACCATCCCCATTAATTTTTAATGGTAATTTTTGTTGAATAAATTTTAAAAATAATGTCACAACCCCTGCATATTCTTTAGATTGTCTTTCTCCAAAAATATTAAAATATCTCATACCAATCACTTTCAATCCCTTTTTAGAAAATTTTTCAGCCAGTTTTTCTTTATCTAATTTTGTTTGTGCATATGGGTTAATTGGATTCTTATTGGCATTTTCTTTTATCGGTAATTCAATAGGATTTCCATAGACACTTGATGAACTAGCATAAACCACTTTTATTCCATATTTTTTTGCTTGAGTAAATATATTTTCTGTCCCATTTACATTGACATCCTGATATTCTTTAGGTTTATTGAACGACTCTGGTACTGATGCTTTTGCAGCTTGATGAAAAATTCCGTCTATATGGCTACAAATATTCTCTAAGAGTTCTTGATCACGAATGTCGCCTTCAATAAAATTTATTTTATCTTCAATTTTTTTTAGATTTGATTTTTTCCCTGTGATTAAATTATCTAATATGGTGACTGAATTTCCTTTATTGAGTAATTCTTCAGCTAAATGACTTCCTACAAATCCTGCACCACCTGTGATAAGAAAATTTTTCATAATTGATACAAATTATTTGTTTTAAAATAGTTTTCTATAAAAATAGATTAGTTTTTAATTATTCCCTATAATTAAAAACTTTCATAATAAAATATTAATAAAATTTTGTAAGTGGATTATCTATAATCCCAAATCGTTTATTAATTTGATTATCAATAACTCTTTTCACATAATCCAATTTGTTTGTAATAGGTTCAATTGAAGTAACCCAGAAAATTTGACTTCGTACATAATCTGGTAAATTTGAATTTTCATCAAATGTGATGGAATTTATTTTACTATTAATGATTTTTAAATCCCCTACATCAGAATTTCCAAATGAAACTCTTTGTGCATCAACATTTGATATTACTAATCCATTTAAATTTGAATTGATAAATTTGGAATCAAAAAATGATGCATCATCAAAATTAGATTTTCTAAGATCAACATTGTCAAATGTTGAGACAGAAATTTTTGAATGTGAAAAATCTGTGTTACGTAAAGATGAATCTTTAAAGTTCAAATTAGAACGTATCCAACTAAATTTAGAATCATCAAAATTACTTCCAATAACATTAAATTTTATGTGCTTAGATCCTGTGAAATCTGAATTTATAAAGTTAGAATTAATTATTGTAACATTTTGGAATTGTGCTCCATAAAAAACACTATTCGTAATTATGACATTTTCAAAAATAATATTTTTAAATACTGTTCCAGAAAAACTTTTTTCATCAATAAATAAATCTCTAAATATTTTTCCAGAAATAATTAAGCCTGTTAAATCATCTTTAGAAAAATCAATTTCAGAATCTTGTTGATTTACTGAAAAACCATAATGTGTATATTTAACTGAATTCCCATCTTGTTTAAAAACAATTTTAGAACTATCAATTGATGGAAATTCATCTAGAATATTAGTACCAAAAAAATTTGTTTCATTAAAGATTGTTCCGTTAAACTCTACATTTTTAATTTTGGCTTCATAAAAATCTGTGTTGTCTAAATTTGCATTTTTTAAATCAGCATTAAGCAAATTTGCAAATCTTAGACTAGAATTTTGCAAATTTGCTTCGTTTAAATTTGTATTATATAATACAGCAGCGTAGAAATTTAAATTTTGCAAATTCTGTTTTTCTAGATTTGCACTTGATAAATCTGCTCCAATCAAATTTGTATTTTCAAAAATTGCTGTTTGTAAATCTGCAAATTGTAATTGTGCATTATGCAAATCAGTATTTATAAACAAAGTCTTGTCAAATTTCATATATGCTAAATGTGCCCCACAAAAATTTGCATCAGTTAAATCTGCTTCAGTAAAATTTGTATTAATTAAATTTGATTTATATAATTCTGAATTTTTTAATTTTGCTTTGTAAAAATTTGCATTTTCTAAATCAGAATCTCTAAATAATGATCCACTTAAAATTGAATTTTTAAAAGAAGCATTTTCTAGATTTGCTGATTGTAAATTCACACCATATAAAATAGCATTATTGAAATTTGCATTTTTAAGATCTGATCCATAAAAATATGCCCCAGATAGATCAGCACCTTCAAAATTTGCATCGATTAGATTTTTTTCACTTAAATCATTTCCCTTTAAATCACAATATGAGAAATCTAAATGTCCGGATGGAATTTTTTCAGGAATATTGTCTCCATTATTATCAATTAAAGAACTGCATTTGTTGAAATCTTCAGCAAAAACAGTTATTGGAATAACTAACATGAATAAAATTACTGTAATTGTAAACACTAATTTTTTTAAATTATTCTGATATAAAATCATTTTCTATTGATTTTTGCTTGAATTATACGCAAATTAATGGTTAAAAAAATTATTTCATTTTGATAACAATTTTGTCATTATCATTTTGAATATCATACATTTTGAGATCTCTTCCAGGATTATTCAAACAACCGCCATCTGTAATATTAAATTCATAACCATGAGCTATACATGTTAAAGTTGTTGTATCTAGTGTTCCCAAATCAAGTGGCCATCGTGCATGAGGGCAAATCCCATTAAAAGCAAAATACTTTTCTCCATTAAACACCAGTAATATTTTAGGTTTTTTTGACAATTCAATTATTTTATTTTTTATAATGTCTTTTTTTTTAACTATAATGTCCATTTATGATAGCATTTTATCGTATATTTTGTAAATGTTTTGTATTCTTCTTGGATCTGGATCATAAAATAAATTCATTAAATGTTCATTCCATTTATCTGGTCTTCTATCTGCAGTCCATCTACATGACAAGAATAAAGTTTCCCATAATAATTCATTATTAACAACTTTTTGTATTAGATGTGCTGGTAATTTCATAAAATAACTCCAATCATCAATTATTCCTTCTTTTGCATATGGGCCATTTTCTTTATCCTTAGAAAAATCTAATACAAAGTCACCACCATTTTTACCTTCGGCAATAAATTGAATTTTCATATCTATACGACGTCTTGCAATAGGGTTCTCTGAAATAATTTTATTGAAATAATCTATGATGTTATTATTTAGATTTCTTGATGCTGTTCCTTCAAATTCATATCTACGTTTTATATCATATTCTACTTCTTCTGATAATTTATGAACAATATCCATCTTCTCATGTGCAAAAACTGGTTGTTCATTATGAGTAAGTTCACCATTAACTGAAATTTCATCAGTAGGGGCCATAATTCTTATTTTTGTATTGTTGTTTCCTTCTTTCTCCCAAACTTTTTTTGCTTCATCTGGTACCGCAAACATTCCTGAATTTGGATCATTAACATCAAGTAATGATTTATCTAAAAATATTGGTGGCCCCGCATATGGAATTGCATATTTTGGTTGTACTACTTTCACATAATTTACAAATCCAGTCATTTTGTGCATTTTTCTTTTTTTACATATTGTAGCCTTTTTTTCTTTATCATAATTATATACAATAGGATACCAGTTGGCTGCTCCAAATTTGAAAAATCCTAAATCAGGTTTTTCTTCTCTTACTCTTAAAAGTGATTCATAACTCATACCACAATCAGTTTGACAAAAAATTGTTCCTTCATTAGTTTTAATAATTATCGCAGAATCTTCCATCATTAATTCAGAATTTTTAATAATTGTAATTTCTAAATTTTTCTCCAATGATTTTTTTTCCCACGAGTTTAACACTGTAATATTTTTGAATCCTTCTTGAACTATTGAATTGTAAAATCTATCTGTGGGAAATTTACATATGAAAATAGGTATATTTCTATCAAATTCTTTCAAAGTTTCACTATGAAAGTGATCTGTATGTTCATGAGAAATATAGATATAGTCAACATCTGTTGGAACATCTTTTTTAGTTTGAATTCTTCTGTTAAGATGATACCATGAATTTACATTACAAGGGCCTGTAATCCAAGGATCACACAAAATTCTCTTCCCCCCAGTTTCAATTAAAGTACAAGCTTGTCCTAAAAATTTTACATTCAAAGTAACCAACACTCAAATATTTTGGAACTTTATAAACTGTAAAGGTATTTATCACAATTTTTGATTATCAATTCGTTTTTTATCTATGAACATTTTTTAGAATTACCTAATATTTATTCTAAAAAGTTCAAATTTATTGTTATTTTAATAGTATTGAAATTCATATTATCTAAAATGAATGTAAAATTATACTTTTGTTAATCTGAAATGCTTTTCAAATGACTGTAATTTTTTTAAAAATAATATTATACAAAATTATATTAGCTTTTAAAAAGACAAAATATAGTTTAAGTATGAATAATTTGGAAAATTCAAAAATAAATATGACCAATTTTGATCAAGTTAAAGAATCTTTAGAGTCTAAATCATTGAATGTTTGTGTAGTGGGAATTGGAAGAATAGGCCTTCCAACAGCATTATCATTTGCTAATGTGGGATTACAAACTATGGGTGTAGATATCAATGAAACATTAGTTGATTCAGTTAATTCTGGAAATTTCCCATTAAAAGATGAACCTGGATATGAAGATATATACCACAAAGTAAGAAAAAATGGAAATCTTTTAGCAACAACTAACATCAATGATGCAGTATCGAAATCTGATCTAATTTTATTATCTTTACCTACTCCTATGGATGAAAAAAACGTACCAAATTATCATGCACTTGAATCTGTAGGTAAACAATTAAGCCAAATTCTCCAACCAAATTCCTTAGTAATTGTTGAAAGTACCATTGAACCAGGTTTTATTGAAAATGATATGACCAATATTCTTGAGAGTACCGGTAGATTACATGTTAAGAAAAACTTTACAATCGGTGTTTGTCCAGAAAATGCTAATCCTGGTCAGATTTTACATGATTTTACAAAATTACCCCGACTAGTAGGAGGTATTGATGAACATACTAGAAATATAATTACAATGATTTATGATTTTGTATTTTCTGTAGAATTAATTCCTATGCCTGATTGTAAAACTGCAAATGCAGTTAAACTAACTACGAATGTTTTTCGTGATATCAATATTGCATTTATTAGTGAACTATCTTTGACGTTTGAAAAATTAGGAATTGATACAATGACCGTTTTGGATGCTGCAAAAAAGAAATATAATTTTCAAACACATTATCCAGGTGCTGGAGTTGGTGGCCCATGCTTGCCTATTAATTCATACCAATTACTTAATACTGCAAAACGCATTGGTACAAATTTGCATATTATTGAAGCTAGTAGACAAATTAATGAAAAAATGCCACAACATGTTATTGAATTAACATTAGATGCATTTAAGGAGATTAACAAATCTATTCAAAATTCTGACGTACTGATTCTTGGAATATCTTACAAACCTGATGTAAAAGATATTCAATTAACCCCAGCTGAACACATAATCCAAAAATTACAGGACCTTGGCGCAAATGTTCATATTTATGATCCATATTTTTCATCAAACCACGTATTTGATATCACTGTAGAAGAAAACCTTGATAATATTATCCCCAATGTAGATGCAGCAATTATTATCACTGGACATACAGAATTTAAAAAAATTCCAACATCTATTTTTAATAAAATGAAGAATCCAATCTTGATTGATACTAGAGGAATTATAGATCCTGTAGATGCTAAACTGGCTAGATTGGTTTTTAGAGGATTGGGTCGTGGACAATCATAATCTTATACTTGAACCATCATCTTTAGTAGATATTCTAACCCTAAGGTATGATCCTTTATTAAAATCAAATTTACCTAAAAAAAATTGGCAAGATTTTGAACCAATTAATAAAATACCAAATATTGCATTTATCGAAAAGTCAATTTGTAATGATTTAGAACAAAAATTGAAAAATTTTGAGGGACAAAAAATTTGTATAGCGTTAAGTGGTGGAGTTGATTCTACACTTGTTTTATCCTTAATTCGAAAAATAAAACCAGAAATTGACATAGAAGCAATATCTATCAAATTTGCAGAAAGTGTTGATGAAACAACATCTGCATCAAAGATTGCAGAAACATTTAATGCAAATCATAATATTATATATCTTGAAAACTATCTTTCAGAATTACCACAAGCAATTAGTATGATAAAATTACCTTTTTGGGATTTACATTGGTATTATGTAGTAAAGAAATCACAAACTATGTCTAAACTTTTAATTTCTGGTGATGGTGGAGATGAACTTTTAGGCGGTTATACCTTCCGATATAGTAAATTTCTTTCACTAACATCTGAAAGTTCAACACCATTAGAAAAAGTAAAAGCATATTTACAATGCCATGAAAGAGATCGAGTTCCTGATCAAGAAAACATTTTTGGACAAAAATCTAATTTCTCTTGGAATTTAATTTATACTTTTTTGTTACCTTATTTTGATAATAAATTATCTAGATTAGAACAAGTGTATTTGGCAGATTATAATGGAAAACTTTTGTATAATTTTAATCCAATAAATTCTAGAATCATTAATGGGTTTGGTATGAAAATGCTTACACCAATATTGAATCCTGAACTACTTGCAGCTGCACCACATATTCCATCAAAATACAAATATGATGAAAATAATGATGTTGGAAAACTACCATTACGATCAATACTAAAACAAAACGGACATGATTCCTTAGTAACGCAACAAAAATTGGGATTTAATGTCAATACAATTAATTTATGGAAATCACATGGTAAAAAACTGTGTAAAGACTTACTTTTAGATTCAAGATTAGTAAAAGATGGATGGATAAATAATTACTGGATTCAAAAACATATTGATAAATCTGAATTGGATGTTAAATATGTCAACAAATTCTTAGGTATTTTGGCATTTGAAATTTGGTATAGACTATTTATCACAAATGATCTTAAAAGTGGAGATAAACTAGTTTAAAAAATTTCATGAGGATTTGAATAAATTGAAAAAAATCAGAACTGCCTTTATCTATAAATCATCAAATCCATACATGTCTAAGACTGCTTGGGCAACAACGTATTATCATTTTTTTATGAATGCATTAAAACGACATCCCGAACTTGATATGAGTTATTTTCCTGCAGAAGAAAAATTTGATACTTCACAACTAGATGATAAATTTGATATTATCTTATTATGGGAGAACCATCCTTGGGGTAGTCCAGATGAATTAAGTGGAATACAAAATCTTGACATACCTGTAATTTGTAGAGTAAATGATGCCCATGATGCTAAACGTAAAGGAAAAATCGTTTACCATGAAAAGTATAAGGTTGATCATTATTTTGGTTATTTTTCTGAAAAATATTTTCATAAATACTATCCAAAGAATTTCAAATACAAAACGATCTTTTATGGTGTTGAACCCAAACTATACGAAAATTTAACTCCATTTTCAAAACGAATTAAGAAAAAAATTTTATGTTCTGGAGCTACGGCTAGAAAAAACATGTTTTTTAGACTAAAAGACTTTTTTCGTGGTAATAATAGTATGTGGAGACATTACAAACTTAGAACAATTTGTACTGATCTATCTTATGTAGATTATACAACTACATTACAACACGAATTTATCAACGATAAATACCCATTATTACTTATGAAATATTCTGCATCAATTGCTGCAGATACGGTATGTCCTGTTGCAAAATATTGGGAGAATCCTGCATCTGGATGTCTTACATTTATGGAAGTTACAGAACAAAATGAAGCAAAAATTTTGGGATTTGAAGATGGTAAAAATGCAATTTTCATAAATGAAAAAAACTATGAAAAAAGATTTTCAGATTATATTTCTGATCCAAACAATTCAAAATGGTTAGAAATTGCAGAAAATGGACGTAACTATACTATGAAGAATTTAACAAACGATGTTGCTGCAAATTCTCTAGTAGATCTTTTCAAGGAATTTGTTTATTAAAATAAATTAATAATTTTAATTGGATTATTTTTTTCTTATAATTCTTTTTACCTTATCTTTAATTTCATTTAATAAAAATAAAGTTCCTTGTGTTTTAAGTAAGAATTTAGCTGTTTTTATTAATCGTATTAATTCATTATTTGTTAATTTATAGATAGATGAATCTGTATGCCTGTATTTCATTTTATGAATATAATTTTCTATAAATTTTTTTGATAAATTAAAATCATTTAACATATTTTCAGAAACTTTTGTTATGTTCAATTCGTTTGCAAGTTTTAATAATTTTTTTCTATAATCATCTGAAATCTTCTTTTTATGGAAAATAGCATGATAAAATAAGGTATAAAAATAATCCTCTGAAGATAGTACATAAAATCCATTTTTGTGTAAAACTATTTTTTTTAGAATATTCTCATACCAACGTTTATCATAATATTCATCTCCTGGATGTTTCCAATCTATCAAAGCTATCTTTTTTCCAATTTTAATGGAACCTGGTAATTTTTCTTTAGGTGGAGAATTTCCCGATGTCATACAAACGTACGGAACAATAATTGTATCATTTGTTAAAATATCAATATCATTATGTTCATTTGAAGAAAATTTTTCTGGAAGATCTTCAAAATTTCTTAGAATGACATATTTTATTGTACCATTTAACATTTTCAAAAATTGCTGCATATTACCCCATCCTCCATGACCAAACAAATCTAATTCTATTTTTTTAATTGAACCATTCCATTGGATCGGAAGTTCATTTACAACTTCAAAAGATGTTTTCCCTAACAAAAGTGTTAAATCATGATTTGTTTCTTTTTCTGAAATTGAACCATGAATTGAATATTCTTTTCCAATCCATTTTCTATACTTTTTTTTACTTTTTGTTATATTTTCATTTATTTTTAATTTTCCATAAATTCCTATATCATCTACAAAATTTGGATTTTGATCTTGAACTAAAATTAGTAAAAATGAACCTGTTCCACTAAGCAATACCTTTTTTTTTACATCCGGTAATGATTTTCCATAAAATCTAATTAAATTATTTAAAAAATACTCTTCACTCCATTTAACTTCAAAAATTTCTTTAATAACAAATTTAGTTTTAATATCATTGATTATTAAATCCGATTTATGTCTAGATTTTTCCCATATTATAAATAAATATAATTGATCATTCATAACAATACTTAGGAAATTTAATTTAGAGTTAAATGTTTTTCATTTTTAAACACAATTTTAATCAAAACTATAATCCTCAAATATACGCCAAGTTTTGAATAAATAGATTATCTTTTTTATGTACAATTTTTTTATTAAAAATAATTCCAATTTTTTTAATGTATAATTTGTAAATTAGTTTTTTTAGATAAAAAAATAGATTAATTTCCAATCCCTATTGCATTATAAGTACAATCAAGTTTTGAATTCTTCAAAATTCTTCGTGAATCAATAATGATTCGTTTTTTCATATTTTTTATATTTATGTTTGTAATTTTAGAATATTCGGGCCATGCAGTCATAATTACCCCACAATAACTATCTTTTAGTGCATTTGAAATTGAATTTGCATATTTAATTTTACTTTTAAATATTTTTCTCACATTTTCTATTGCCATAGGATCATGCACTATAACTTTTGCTTGTTTTTTTAATAGTTTTTCTATAATTTTTAATGATATTGAATCTCTAATATCATCTGTTTTGGGTTTAAATGCTAATCCTAAAACTGAAATATTTTTTCCTTTCAAATTGCCACAATTTTTTTCAATTAATTTAATTATTTGTTTGATTTGTTGTTGATTTGTTTTTTCTACAGCATTAAGAAATAATGGAGAAACTCCTACTTTTGATGAAAAATTCATTATTGCCTTAACATCCTTTGGTAAACAGGAACCACCATAACCTGGTCCTGCATTTAAAAATAATTCTCCAATTCTAGGATCTAACCCAATTGTTCTTGCAATATCATCTATGTTAGCTCCCTGGATATTCTGACATATGTTAGCTAATTGATTGATGAAACTAATTTTTGTTGCTAGAAATGAATTATTTGCATATTTTATCATTTCAGCTGTTTGATGGTTTGTAATAATTATTGGAACATTTGGATGTAAATTAGAAAAAAAGTTTTTCATTTTTTTCATATATTTTGTTTGAGTTCCTCCAAGAACTATTGCATGTGGATATTTTGTATCATGAATTGCACTACTTTCCTGTAAAAATTCTGGATTTGATATTAATCCAAATTCTCTTCCATCTTTTTTTCCAGATTTTTTTTCTAAAATTGGTAATATGACATCTTTCATGGTTCCGGGAATAATTGTACTTTTTATGAGAATAATTGGATTTTTCTTACTTTTTGCAAGAATTTTTCCAATATTTGTAATTGCATTTTTAATCATTGATAATTCTATTGAACCATTTGATTTCTGAGGTGTTCCTACTGTCACAAAAATCATATCACAATCTTTAATCAGTGAAAAGTCATTACTAATAACCAATTTTTTTTTCAATCCATTTTTTAAGGTTTTTTCTAAATCTGGTTCAAAAAATGGCAATATGCCATTATGAATTTTATTACATTTTTCTTTATCAATATCTATCCCAGTAATGTTGAATCCCTTTGAAGCTAATACACTAGTAAGTGATAATCCCACAAAACCTAAACCAACTATTCCAATCTTCATGTTCTTACTCCATTTTTTTCTTAAAAATCATGCCTTTCTAAATGTTATTTCTTGTGCATTTCTATAAGATTCCACTGTCCCAACATCTACTTCCTCCTCATTTTTATCTAGTGTAATGGCAAGAACTTTTTGTTTTTCTTGAATCATTTTCTGTATGGCATCAGTAAGCTGGAACTCTTTTCCTTTTCCAGGTTTAATTTTTTTCAAACTTGAAAAAATACCTGATCTAAAATAATATATTGGTAATATTCCAAATTCTGATTTCGGATTATCTGGCTTTTCTATAACTTTTTTTACATTAAATAAATTATCTGATAATTTGTTAATAGTTGGAACTCCATACCTTTTTGAATCTTTAACTTTTTTACACAGTAAAATTGCTTGAACATCTTGATTCTTTTTAGCTATTTCAATCAAACGTAAGATTGGATGTTTCAAATTACTTAAAATTGCAACATCTCCCGCATGTACAATAAAGTCTTCTGAACCGACATATTTTTCAGCTCTTCTTACAGCATCACCAAATCCTAATGGTTTATTTTGATTTATCCATACTAGGTGTGAATTCTCTAATTTTTGATAGAATTTTGACATATTTTTTTTGTAATCTCCTATCAAATCTCTCAAATATGTTTCATGAGGAGTAAAATGATCCTCAATTGATCTTTTCTCTCTACCTACAACAAAACAATAATCTTTAAAATTCATCGAATATAATTGCTCAAAAACATATTGTAATAATGGTAAAACCACTTTTTTATTTGTAAAAATATTTGAAAAAATTGGCATCATTTCTTTAGGCATTTCTTTTGTAAATGGTAGTAGTCTTGTACCTTTACCTGCAGCAGTAATTACAATTTTTGTCATGAAAATCTACTTTTTGTTTTATCTTTGTATTTTTAACATTTTGTATGTGTCATTATAACTTTCTAATCTATCTAAATTTGGAATTTAATTCAGATATGATCTTCTTTGCTAACTTTCTTGCCCGATTGTCTACAATTATGGTAATTAGAAAGTATAAAACAATTGCAAAAATTGCAAAAGGTAACAAATTTGGAAGAAAAATAAGTATTTCTTCATTAAACACAAGAAATTCTTGTATTAGTAGATAAGTTAATCCAAATGTACCTAAACATGTTAAAAAATATTTTATTATGCTTGACCACTGTAAATTAAGCGTAAATTCTTTTTTGACCATATGGATCATATACCATGTAAGAGGCAGTTCTACCAATAAACCAATTAATGCCCAAAGTGATATCAAATCAATATTGAAAACATCGTTAGTTTGAAAAGAAAAAATAATTGCTAAGGAAGCAAAATATATTCCGCTTCTAATTAATTGAAATGTGGGATGCAACATAATTTTGCTCTTTGCATAATCTTTGAAAGTTGATTTTTTGTTAACATCTACTTTTTCTAATCCTTGTAAACCTAAAAAGAAATTTGAATTAAGAGCAGTTAAGAATGATTTTAATGACAAGAAAATTACTACGGGCGATGCAATAACATAAATTGGATTTAAAATATAAAGTCCAGCTTCTGAAAATATTATAGATAATCCAACCAACGGTAATGATAAAAAGAAAAATAACATCAAATTCTCTTGTAGATATTCTTGTTTGCCACTTTCTAATATTTTTGGATACATCGCTTGAGATATTGCTCTTGTATGATCTACCAAATAACCAATAGTTCTTGCAGCAGTAAAATATGCAACACCAATAACTGATCCTGTAATTACTGAAAAAATTACGACATCTGTTAATAATATAGTATTGGGTAATTGTCTATAAGTTGGAATCCAAAATAATTTGAACCATTTTTTTACATATTCAGAATTAAACTTATTTTTAATTTGGGGAATACTGTACATAAATAAAATTATGATGCTAGGTAGATATGATACAAATACTGCAAATATTGCACCTGTTACCCCTAAATCCCAGAAATAAATAAAAATAGTAACAAATACGATTTTTGAAATTTCAAAAGATAGTAAACCATAATTAAGAATGTGAGTTTTCCAGCCTCTAATTATTGCAATTAATATATCATTTAAAAAAATCACTGGAATTAAAATTACAGCAAGAAGAATTACTGATTCATCAAAATTGGATTGTCTTGCAACAAAATAAGAAATAATTAGATAAATTGTTACTCCCAAAAGTGAGAGCATACTATTTGTTGAAACTGCTGTTTTTCCAGATTCTTCCCCTCTCGCAGTTTCTCTAGTTGACCAATAGCATACTATGGGACTAATAATTACCGCATAGGCAAGCAAACCACTAATCAGACCCCATACCCCAAATTCTTCAGGAGTAAGTGATCTAGTTACGATTATTACAAAAATTAATCCTGTGATAACACTAACTAAATTTGATGCAAGTGAAATTAATCCTGAATATGTTACACGAATGTTACTCATAATTTTTCAAATCGATTCCTAATTTCTTTTCAATATTTAATAACTCTGTTAACATTTTTGAAAAAAATATTTTATCTGCATTTTTATCTGTTTTAATATGATTTAAAATAAAATATTGAAGGATTAAGATTATGTTCATTTCTACTTGAAAATATTCATTCAAAATTTTTTGAGAAATTCTGAATGAGAAATTCTCTGAAAAATTCATGATGTTTTCTTTAAATTCATTTAGTTCTGTATTTGGAGTAAACATGTAAAAAATGATTTTTGAAATATCTTTAAATGGATTCATATTTTCTTTACACAATTCCCAATCTATTACTTTAATATTTCCAGAATTATTTATCAAAATATTATGAGGTGCAAAATCCCCATGACTTGTAACACTTTTCAAATTACACTTTTCAAAGAATTTTTCTAATTTAATTATAATTGATTTTATTGGAATTTTCTTTAATTCATTTATTTCATATAATTGATCACTTAAGATAATTAATTCATTTTTAATTTTTTTTATATCATAAATTTCATTGGATGTTTTTTCCTGGAAATCTATTAACCACATCATTAATAATTTCATTTCTTTAGGATTTCTAGGATTAATGGATTTTCCTTCTATCCAATCTTCCACAATTATTTGTGAATAAGATAATTTTTTCTGCGGTGGATTCTGTATTATTTGTATATCTTTATTCAAAAGATCCTTTTTTCGTTGTGTTGAAATTTTTTTACCTGGTTGTCCCAATTTATTAAATAATATAAAACTAATTTTTCCTAACCTAATTTGTTGAAGTATGCTTTTTGCAGATGTTTTTTCTTTAATTATTCTCTCAAACTCACAAGAAATATCATTTTTATAACAATAAAAAATAAATGATGATGCAAAATATTTTATCAGAAAATGAGTAACTAGTATATTTGATTTATTTAGAAACCAAAAAATTGTTTTTATTTTAAAGTTTACATGAAAAAATTTTTTTAAATTTTTAAAAAACCATTTTATTTGATCTTTATCATTCAAATCAATTATGAAATATGATCTTTTTAATGAACCAAAATTCCAATTTGAATTTACAATAAATCCTGTATTTCTTAAAATTGACATACATGAATTATATCTATAACTGTAAATTTCTTTAATTGAATCTTTATTTTTTTTACTATTTTTAATAATGTCACTTTTTGTACCTAAACAAAAACAACCATTTGGAGTAATTAGACGCTTAATTTCATTAAAATATTTTATAACATCGTTTTGTTTTTCGTAATTGATTCCATTAAGTATTATTAAATCAAAAAATTCATTTGGAAAAGGTAGATTAATAGAATCAATTTTAATTAAAACAATATTTTCTTTACCCAATTCCTGAAATCTTTTTTTCTGAAACAATATTTTTGATAATTCTTTTTCTAATGAATATACTTCTTCAAAAATATTGGAAAGATTTTCAGATATATTGCCTACATCACTATTTAGTACAAGACAACGTACATTTTTTTTATTGATACATCTAAATGCAATGTCTCCTTCTACTATTGAGAATCTTTCCAATTCCTTTTTGTTATTATTAAAATATTTGTTTAATCCATCTTCATATCCTTCTATTTCTATTCTTTTCAATATTTTTTCTATTTCAATATTTTTTTGTTCTTTAATTTCTGATGAACAAAAATTAAAATAACCATTTTTAAAATAGTTTTTTAAACAATTTTTACAAATATTATTTTCATTTAATTGTATTTTACAAATAGGGCAATTAATAATTGGATGCATTTTATTCTATTCTAAAAATATTCTTTATTGCTACTATATCAATTTTATAATCAAAAAATACAAAATACTGAATTTAATATCAAAATTCATAAAATAATTTATTATTTATTAGAATACTTTAACTATTTTTTCCAATAAATTATTGATGTTATAATTTTATTTATAATTTGGAATGAATTTAATATGAATCTGAATTAATCATTAATGATATTAAAATTAAATTTGTTATGAGAAATATTTTTGATATTGAATAAAATAAAGAAATTTTCTTAATAATTTTATTAGATTTTTTTAAAACAAACTCGAATTTCTTCTCCGTCTGATTCAGTCTCTTCAAATGGATAATGTAAATACAAAAGTTTACTGATTTTTGATAATCTAAGTTTGTGAAGAAATTTATGTATTCTAAAAATATTTTTTTCCATAATTTTATAAGATGAAATATACTGTATCTTAAATCCATTTTTCTCTCCTAATATTTTCAACGATTTTTTAGAATAATGAAATAAATGAAACCTATTTCTGATAGAATCTTTTAATGATTTAATACCTTCACCATTAGGTACAATAACACAAAATATACCATCATCTTTCAATGATTGATACACTTTTTTGAAGCATAAATTTGGATCTTCTAAATGCTCTAATGAATGACTTGACCAAATAATATCAAATTGTTTTCCAAGTTCTATTGTTTCAATAAATCCATAAATACATTTTCCATGATTCATTATTTGATTAATTTTAGAAACATTTTCTTTATCGGGTTCTATGCCTAAAACTGAAAATCCTTTTTCTTCAAATTTAACTAAAGAAATACCTGTTCCTGATCCAACATCTAGAAGCTCTTTTTTATCAAAAAATTTTTCAAAAGTTGAAAACCAAGAATTCCAACTTAAAACTAAATCTTGTACTTTTTTATCTGTAAATTTTGTACCTGTAAATTTTGTATAATCACTATCTTCTTTCCAAAATTCTTTTTCATGGATTTGTTTTGATGATGTCCTATTTTCAAGACTGACTTGTATAAGTAAACATTTTGAGCATTGATAATTGTCAAAAATTGATTTATCTTTCAAAATAATACTTGATAAATTATTTCCACATACTACACATTTCATATTAATTGTCTAATTTTAGTACTTTATTCCTTATAATTAATTTAATCTATAATAATATAATATTGAAAAATTTAGTACTTCAAAATCTAAATTATTATTTTATTGTTTTTATCTCATTAGAAATAATTTCTATAAAACTTTTAGCCAGTTTATCCCAATTAAATTTCTCTAGAATGAGATTTCTAGCATTTTTACCTAATTCTGTTGCATCTTTTTTATTTTCTAACAAATATTTGATTTTTTTTACCCATTCTTCTGAATTACCTTCTTCAACTAGTAAACCTGTTTTTCCATCATAAATCATTTCAGAAATTCCTCCTACATCTGTAGCTACAATGGGTTTTTCCATTGACATAGCTTCTCTACATGATAATGGTGTAGTATCCATTCCTGTAGGAAGGATGTAGATATCAATCTCTGAAAGATAATCTCTTACTTTATCAGGATAATCTAAAGTTCCTAAATAGTGAAAATTTTTATATTTTTCCAATTTCTCTAAAATTTGTTCCTTGTACTGACCATCCCCTGCCCAATAAAAATGAGTTTCAGGCATCTTTGGTATTACTTGATCTAATGTCAACATTTCCTTTGTCTTTCCCCACCAATTTGCATCATGACACATTCCAACACATGGGTGTTTAATATTGGCAATTCCTTTAGTTTTATACCATCTAGAAGCATCTAGTCCTTCAAGAAAATGAAATGTTTTTGCATTTGGAATGTGTTCCTTAATTACCCCGTCCAAATAATCTGCAGTCATGAAAATACCTTGACATTCACGAAAAACTTTCTCAGCAATATTTTTTCTTAGATTAATTACCGTTTTCATTACAGGATCTTTGTAAATTGTTTTTTTTGCCCATTCTTGCTCTGACCAAAAATGCCCTCTCAAATAAACAAACAATGGAATTCCCATCTTAATTGTTTCCAGCCCAAAATGTGATTGACTATCTACAAAAACCACATCTGGTTTAAATTCTTTAATCAAAGTTTTAAATTTTTTTTTAGAAATCCAATTTTTTGGATTTTTACTAGGAAAACCTGAGACATAATCTGTTTGTCTAACTAATTTATACTCCACTCCATATTTTTTTAGTACTTCTCCAAATTCTTTTAAATGGAAAAATTTACCAATACTTTTTGTAGCTGTTCCCCCTCCTGCTCCAGAAGCTATTAAAATTCTCACAAAAAATTAATTTATGCTAGTAGATTTATGTCTTCCTTGAATATTAAAATTTAATTAATTATTTTAATAATTTAACTAATTTCCTCTTCATTATGTCGAATCATATTTACAATGAATTGATATATGTCGTTTGAAGAAAACTAACATGAGAAATAATTTAGGTTATAGAGGATGGTTTTACTTTAGAACAGGCTGGTCTATATATTTTGCATTTATAATATCAGCTATAAACACTCTTGTTCTAACCTATTATCTTGCAATTGAAAATATTTCTTTTTTAAAAGAAATTTTCCCATCTTTAACACATTATGCAATAACATTGATAATTGTAGGTATACCTATTTTAGTAATTGCTGGATACATTCATTTTAAACGAAGTGATGCTTTTAAATCGGAAGCTGATGTAGGAATTGAATCAAATCCTCATTTAAGGAGAATTTTATTGAATTCTGAAGTCATTATAGAATCTGAAATGAAATTGAATCAAATGTTGTTAAAATTAATAAATAATGAAAAATTTTCTGAATCTGAAATAGAAGAAATAAAAAAATTATCTTCACAAATTTCAGAACATTTAAAAAATAGAACTATTTCTGATTCTACTTTTAAATTTGATAATTCATAATATTATTTTTAATTCAAAATTTTCTCATTAGTTTTTTTATGTTGATCAAATATTTCATAATCAATTTCAAAAATTTTCAAATGATATCTAAACCCATCTTTTTTAGAATCATAAATTTTTTTTAAAAATTCATATTCATATTCATTTTCAAAAATTTCTACTAAAAATTCATTTCTTTGACTTTTTGGATTTTGACTTTTGTCTGTTATGATATGGGTTAATCCATTATTTCGTTCATTTGATAATAAATCATCAATTTTTTCATAATTTGGTAACGGAAAAATTTTATGTTGATCATTAATTTCATTTTTCAATTTTGGGAATTTTTTATCTACATTAACAAATTTAAGATATGTTGATTCTGGATAAAATTCATTTACTCCTTTTGTAATTTCTTTGATTTTAAATGAAAGCATAAATGCTTCTTTTTCATATTCTACATCCATTGATTTGTATTCCATCCAACCAATTGATAAAATAACTATTCCAGATAGAATAAAACTAAAAATTAATTTATAATTTCTCCCTTTACAAATTTTCTTAATTAAATAAAGAGAAATAATTGAAAATAATGGAAATAATATGTATAGATATCTTGTTTCTGGAATATCCCTAGAATATGCATAAATTGCTGGTAAAATCAGTATGGCCGAAAATAAAAGTATTGTGCTTTTTTGACTATCTAATTTTTTAAAATATTTCAATACTCCATATGGTAGAAATATGATCCAAATTGGGATAGTTACCCATCCTAGATATTTTATACTATTTAATATACCATCTATAAAAAATTCTGATCTATCTTGTTTTTCATAAGTCCCAGAAAGTGTATTTGAGACATAATTTGTACCGCCTAAAATATGACTTGTTAAACCATCTTGTCCAGTGGCCTGAATTCTAGATTCAACCATTGGAGTAATAATAATAATAAAAACCAAAAAACAAATTCCATATTTTAAAATAGATTTTTTATTAATTTTAAATTTCCAAAAATATGTAATTGTAAGAGGTACTAATATAATTAATCCTTCATATCTTATTAAAGAAAATATTGCAGCAAGTCCAAATGCTATATAATAAAATTTTATATTTTTATTCAGAGAAAAAAGAATTATTAGAATTCCTATCAAAAAATAAATTGGTTCAGTGATGCCTAATAATGAATTCATAATAATTCTTGGATCTAAAATAAAAAATGATGCTCCTATTATTGCATAATTATTTGAAAAAAATTTTTTACATAAAAAAAACATGGGAAAAATTGTTACTGTAGAAATCACAACAGACAAAATTCTTTGTAGATTCATGTAATCCAAAATATTATTTGATGGATTAATTGTAAAAAATAATGATAATATTGTAGACCAAAAATTATTGTGAGAATTGAAGTCTGTTGGTAATTGCCCTAAAATGCTCATGTCATTTGCATACCAAAAATAAGATTCTCCATCTAAAATAATTGGTAAATCAAAAGGTAAATAGTATAATCTAATGATAAGACCTATACTAAATATTATTAATAAAAAAAATAAATTGTTTAATGGAAAATATTTTTGTAGAAAATTTTCTTTTTCGTTCATCTTTTATCTATCTGTAGTTTGATATTGGATATTTTTTATAACTTTAATCACTAAATTAAGTTGATTTTTTGAAATGTTTGTAAAAAATGGTAATGAAATAATTTCTTGGTAATTTTTTTTAGAATTATTTAATGAATCATATTGCTTTGCTTTTTTCTTACAAATTTGAAATTCACTAAGTGGTTTATAGTGTACTGAAGTTTGAATTCCATTTTCAAGTAGTTTCTCAAATAATTGATCTCGGTTTATTCCAAATGAATCTAAAATTTTGATTATATACAAATGATATGAACTAGTACAACCATTCTTTCTTTTTGGAACAATAACTCCTGGAATTTTTCCTAATTTTTTGTTATAATAATTGAAAGAGTCCTCTCTTTTTTTATTAAATACTTTAACTTTTTTTAATTGATTTTTTCCTAAGACAGATCTAATTTCGTCTAATCTAAAATTGTAACCTGGTTCTTCAACATCATAATCCCATGGTTTTCCTTTACTGTATCTATTTTGTAATGTTCTTGATATTCCATGATTTCTCTTCTTACGAACTTTATCAGCCAGTTCTTTTGAATTTGTAATTACCATTCCACCTTCGATTGTTGTAATATTTTTTGTAGGATAGAAGCTAAAACAACCTGCGTTTCCAAATGTTCCAACATGTTTTTCCCCAATTTTTGATCCTATACCGTGTGCACAATCTTCAATAATTTTTAAATTATTTTCTTTTGCAATTTGAACAATTTTTTTCATATTGCATGGCATTCCCGCAAAATGGACTGGAATAATTGCCTTGGTTTTTTTTGTAATATTTTTTTTGATTGATTGAATTGATATATTCATAGTATCACTATCAATATCTGCTAAAACTGGAGTAGCCCCTGAATGTAATACAGAACTTGCTGTGGCAACAAATGTGAGATTTGGTATTATTACTTCATCACCTCGACTAACTTCTGCACAAATTAATGACAGGTGTAATGCTGATGTTGCATTTGAAACACCTACTGCATATTTTGAACCACAAAATTTAGCAAAATCTTTTTCAAATTCCAGTAATTTTGGTCCATCGGTTAATAGTGTTGCATTTAATGTTTTATTGACTTGTTTTTTATCTTCGTCAGTAATTAATGGCTGAAAGAAAGGAACTTTGATTTTTTTATTAAAAGCGTTATTTGTTATTGTCATTATAACATTATGAAATTTTCAGATATTAAATCTGTGTCTTCAAAACCTCTTTGTATACATCTAATGTGTTTTTAGCCATATTTTCAGAATTTCCAATGTTTTTAACAAAATCAAATCCTGTTTTTCCTAATCTGGCACATTTTTTCACATCATCTAATAATTCTGTTATTGATATTGCTAAAAGTTCTGGATTGTTAGGTTCAATTAACAAACAATTTTCTTCATCTTTAAGTGTATAAGGAATTCCATGGGTTTTGCTACTAATCACTGTTTTTTTAAACGCAAATCCCTCTAACGGTGTTAGTGGAGATAATTCCCATCTGGATGGTAATACAAGAAATTCACAATATTTGTATGCACTAATTACATCTTTTCTTGGAGGTTTTTTTATTACTTTGATAATATTTTTAAGTTTTAAATCATGAATTAATTTGTACATTTCTTTTTGATATCCAAAATCTACTCCCATTATTAAAAATTTTAAATTTTTTGTTTGATTTTTTTCATCTAAAATTTTTATAGCATTAATTAATGTATCAACCCCCTTTACTTTGTTAAATCTTCCTAGAAAAAGAATAAATTTTTCATTGATGTTGTATTTTTTCTTAAAATCAATATCTGATACTAATTCTTCAAGATCAATTCCATTTTTAACAATAGATATTTTTGATTTTAATACAAATTTTTCAAAAATTTCTACTTCATATTCATTGGCAACAATAACTTTTGACGATTGTTTGATAATGTAATTCAAAAATGGTTTTTGAAGAAAATATAATATTCGAAACAACACACCCTTTTCTTTTAAATCTGGATGAGTTGTTAACCCACTTTGATCAGACACAATTAATGGAATTTTCTTTTTTTTGGAAACCATTGCTGCAATATATGATTGGAAACTTCTGATACCAAATGTGTGAATTATATCTATCTCGTCATTTAACATTTGTTTTTTCATTCCGGGATTAACAAAGTATAATGCAATATTTAACCAAACATGTGAACGTTTAATTTCAAATTTTTCAATTTTTTCTTCTCTTGGAAGATTTTTGTTAAATGTAAATGGATTATTTGCAAAATCTAAATCTGTGGTATATATTGTCACATTTTCTCCCATTTTTGATAATTGTTTTGCAATATCTAGAGCCAAAAACATAATCCCACCAAATTGTGTAGCTGGCAATGATGCTGGTGTTACTAAGGCTATTTTCATTAAATATTTTTATTTGAATTTAATTAATTAGTCTTATTGAAATATATGATAATAAATATTTTTTATATATGATATTTTAAGAAATGACCTATTTTATAATTTTTTATAAAATACTAAAAATCTATTATGGCATAAAACGATAGAATCAATTTTGTTAGTGGCAATAATTTTGAAATAATTCTTTATTTGTGTTTTTTAGCATATACAAAACCTATATCCTCAAAAATTGGTTTTATTGAAATATCATAAGATGAATTTATCAAATTTGCTTTTAAATTTCTAATTAAATTGGGTTTTGTATCTGCGAGATGATATTCTATAATGATTTTTTTAAATTTTTCAAAATATTTTGGAGGTAATGATTCAATAATTTCATATTCTGATCCTTCACAATCTAACTTTAACAAACCACATTTTTCAATTTCCCTCTCATCAATAAATTCTTTAAATGCTTTGGAATTAACTTGGATTGATTTTGATGTTTTGATAAATTTACTATGACCTGCTTCATCTTCATTTTGATATAGTGTTATTTTTGATGTAGTATTGGAAATTGCTTCATTAAAAAGAGAAATATTCGTAATGTCATTAATCCTGATATTTTCTTTCAATAACTCAAAATTTTCTTTTATTGGTTCAAAGGAAAAAATTTTTCCTTTTTTACAGAATTGTGATGCAAATAATGAAAATAATCCTATGTGTGCCCCAACATCAATCACTGTATCTTCATCTTTAATTTCAAATCCTAATTTTGAATATTCTTTAATTACCCATACATTTGTAAATGCCATTAGATCTGTTGAGCTAGTTCTAATTTTGATCTTAATTCCAGTTCTTGTTATTAGAGTTACAAGTTCTTTATTTGTTAATTTAAAATAGATTGATGGTATGACATGCCAATTTTTTACAACTTTTATCATTTCAATGAACACTTGTAATTTTCTAAACAGATTCATTTTTCCACATCATGAAATAGAGAACATCAAATTTATATAAATTCATTTTTAACTTGCTCTTTTCTATTATTTTTATGAAAATTATGATTACTGGTGGACTCGGTTTTATTGGTAGTCATTTAGCTCAAAAGTTTGAAAATGAGGGTCATCAATTAATTATTTTAACAAAAAGCTTTTCTAAAAAGAAAAATATTCGAAAAACACCAAAAATAAAAATTGAAAAAACTGATATTACTAATTTCAAGAAATTAGGTCATTCTATAGATAAACATAAACCTCAATTGATTATTCATCTAGCTGGTCAAACATCCCACTCAAAATCTTTTGAAAATCCATTTGTGGATATAGATTCAAATTCAAAATCAACATTATTTATTTTAGAAAAAATTCGTAAGATGAAAAACCCATGTAGTTTTATTTTGGGTAGTACTTTTATTGTAATTGGTAAACCAAAAAAACTTCCCGTCGATGAAACCACTATGTGTAACCCTACTACAATATATGGTACAAATAGACTATCAAGTGAATTCTTCTGTAAAATTTATCATAATCTTTATGGAATTGATACTAAAATTTTTAGAATTACGAATTCATTTGGACCTAGAGAACAAGTTATTCCTAATAAAAATGCCATAAATTATCTTATCAATCAAGCTTACAAAGGTGAAAAAATCACAATTTTTAATGAAGGGAATTTTTTCAGAGACTTGATCTACATTTCAGATGTAATTTCTGGTATTTACACAATTTTTAAAAAAGGAAAGTCTGGAGAATTATATTGGATTTCTTCTGGTAAAAAAACTTGGTTTTATCAATTAGGAAAATATTTGGAACAATTTACTTCGTCAAAAATTGAATTTGTTAAAACTCCAAAATATACCAAAAAAGTAGATGTTGGAAATTTTGTGGTCAACAATAAAAAATTAAAATCTTTAGGATGGAAACCTGAAATTTCAGTTAAAGATGGTATTCAAAAAACTCTTGAATATTTTGATCATATCTAAGAGATTTTTTAATTTTCTACAATTTTCTCTATTGATGAAAAATTAAAGTCTTGTAATAATTTTTCGAATTTATTCAATCCTCCTTTTAAATTATAATAATAATACCAATTATATTCTTTAATTTTTGGCATTTTTTCATCAATATCTTTAGGATGAATGTAAATCATCGCTCTATTATTTGATAAGTTTATTTTTTTAATTCCTTTTTTAATTAACCAGTACGGTAGAAATCTTAAATAAAATCCTCCAGCTATTGGAATATTTCGTATTAAAGGAAATTTGTATGTAGATAATGGAATTTCTGTTAATTTTCCATTTTTATCTTCTTTTATGATATTTTTTAATGATAGTTTGTATTGAAATCTAGGTGCATTTGGAATTCCATATAATGGAGTTTTAGTTGGAAAAATACTTGAATCATATTTGAAATATTTTGCAATTATTTCCATTGTACTAAATGATTTTTGATCTATTGAAAAAAATGGAGCTCTAAAACCATTAATTTTTTTACCAATGATTTTTTCTAAAATATTTATTGATTTTATTAAATCCTTTTCAATATTTTCTTTAGTGTGTTTTCTTAAATCTATGTGTGAATAACTATGACTAGCAATTTCATGTCCTTTATCTATGATTTCTTTGATTAATTCTGGAAATTTTTCTCCTATATACCCTAATGTAAAAAAAGTTGCTTTAACATCATACTTTTCAAAAAGATCTAAAATCACATGTGTATTTTGCTCAACTCTGGATTCAAATTTTGACCATTGTGAAATAGGTAAATCACAGTAATAATCTTCTAAATCAACTGTCATAAAATTTGTAATTTTCATTTGTAATTGACCAAATATGGCTATTATAACTAAATATGTTTAGCAAATAATAGATATAACTTTGTCAAGAACTACTAATATTGAAAATTGTATGTATTCCTGCCTATAATGAAGAAAATACTATTGCAGATATTGTAACAAGGTCTTTCAAATTTGCAGATAAAGTAATTGTTTGTGATGACGGTTCATCTGATTTCACTTCAAAAAAAGCTGAACATTCAGGTGCAATTGTGATTAAACATAGTAAAAATTCTGGTAAAGGGAAGTCCCTTCAATCCTTATTTGAATATGTAAAAAAACTTGATTTTGATGTACTGGTAACAATTGATGGGGATGGTCAATTTTTACCTGAAGAAATAGAAAAATTATCTGAACCGATTCTAAAAAAAGAATTTGATATAGTTATTGGAAATAGATTTTCAAATTCTGATGAAATGCCCGGATATAGAAAAGCAGGAAATAAAATATTTGATAAAGTGACAAGACTAGCATCTAATTTACCTGTGGAAGATTCTCAAAGTGGATTTAGAGCATATTCATTTAAAGCCATCAACACTATTTCTGCTCATTCTTCTGGATTTGGTATTGATTCAGAAATTTTAATTGATGCTATTCAGAAAAATTTAAAAATTACTGAAAAACCAGTGACAGTTTTGTATAATACTGGATTTAAAACTTCTACGAAAAATCCAATTTCTCATTCTACAGGAGTTTTGGCATCTTTATTACAACTTATAGCTATTAACCATCCATTAAGATTTTTAGGAATTCCTGGATTCATTTTATTTATTATTGGGATAATTTTTTCTATTGTTGTAATGTCAATGTTTAACGAATCTAGATTTTTCTCAATTCCATCAACATTGGTAGCTATAGGTTCATTGGTAACTGGATTAATGTTAATTTTAATGTCAGTGGTACTTTATAGTATATCACAAATAGTAAAAAAAATTGGAAATTAATTTTCTGTTTTTTATAATTAATTTAATTTTTCAGAAATTACATTGGCAATAGCATATTTTTTATCATGACTAATAGATCCTAAAATTTTATATTTTTTGTTCCAATTTTTTAGTAATTTAATTTTCAGTTTTGATTTTGAATGATACGTTTCAATCTCAAGAAAAGAAATGGGTTCTTTGATTGACTTTTTGATAGACTCTTTTATTGCAAATTTTCCTGCAAAATGTTCTGCAGGGGTTTTGTATTTTAAACAGTATTCAATTTCAGAAGGAAGAAATATTTTTTTATAAAAAGTGGGTTTTTTAAAATAAGTAATTTTTTCAAATTTTTCTATATCCACTATATCAATACCTATACCAAAATTTTCAATCATATTAATTTCATCAATAATAAATTCTACTCTTGTACAATAATTTTTGCAACACCATCAATTAGGCATGTTCCAGTTTGATTATGAATGATAGTTTTCAGAGTAATTAATTTCATATTTGATTTTTTTTCTATAATTTCACCCTCAATTGTAACAAAATCATCAATAAAACAAGGATTTCTAAAATTCAATGTTTGCGAGAAATATAATGAATTTTTTCCGGGCAGATACATACCTATAAGTTGTGAAAAAAATGAGGCTAAAAGCATCCCGTGACATACTCTTCTACCAAAACTAGTAGTAGAGGCATATTCTTCATTCATATGTAGAGGGTTAAAGTCACCACTAAGTTTTGCAAAATCCTTCACTAATGCTTCATCTATTTTTTTTAAAAAATTAACTTTTTGACCTACAAAAAGTTCCTTAAAAGTATATTTTAAAGGAGACTTAGTCATTCAAATCAATCCCATGAATCTTAAGATATTTTTTAATGTCAGACACATTTTTTGTTTCAGTTATTTCATCAATGGTAAATTCAATTTTAAATTCAGTTTCTAATTCATCTAATAAAATATAAGAATTAAAAGAATCCCAACTAGGGATTGTTTCAGGACTTGAATTATCATTAATTTCAATAATTAAAATATCCATAACTTTTGCAATAATTTGATAAAGTTTTTTAGACATTATTTTTCTTCAACTTTAATGAAATTAGGTTCTTTAAATGATTCATTTATAGAAATCAACCAAAAATTTTTTTCTTTTTTAAACCCACAGTCAGGTAAAAATTTTTCAATAGATTGATTCTTTTTTGTGGGAATAAAAGTTGCAATTATTCTATCCACCCCATTTTGTTTAGCAATTTTAATTATATAAGATATGATACTTTTTTCAATTTGACGACCCATGACTCTACAACTTAAAAGAAAAGTATCCAGAATCCATTCTTTTGTTCCATTCTTTTCAACAATAAATACAGCAGTAATTCCATTATCTCCAAATTTATCTTCAACTTGTACACAACCTATCAACATATTATTATTCTGAGATATTTTTTGAATATCTTCTAATGAATATCTTTTTGTGGTTAGATTAAATTGATTAGTTTTAAGAATTAATTGAGAAATTCTAGGAATAGTAAAATTATTAGCTTTTTGTATTGTAATTTTAAGATCCATGTTTTTGAGAAAATCTTCAAGATTAGAAGATGAATATTCTGACTTTTTTCTTTCTCTTTGTTGAGAATACATTAAACCCCTTTGTTTGTCTTCATTAGTAATTTCTAACACATTAAATTCAATCATATCTTCTAAAATTTTAACATATTTTGAAGGATCATTGGGTAAATCAACAGTAAGAACTTCGGATAGACTCGATTTCATAAATTCTCTATTCATAGGATCATCATCAAAAAAGACAAAATTTTCGAGGCCAAAATTTAACTCATTTGAAATTTCTTTAAGATTTGAAACTTTATCATTCCAATTAATTTTGATAGATGCAAAATGTTCTTTTTTAAGAATCATATCGGGATGTTCTTCAATTACTTTAATTGCATCATCAAAATTATTTTTACTGTTTATTGCAAGTAGTATTCCTCTATGGAATAATCCTAACAAACATTTTTGAAATTCAACAAAAGATTTTCCAGCTGGATCAGAACCCAGTTTAATTCCATCAAAACCATCTTCGCCAATTATTCCTCCCCATAATGTATTATCAAGATCCAAAACAATACATCTTTTTGATATACCTAAAGTTGCAATTACATATCCCATTAAATCATTTGTTAAATAGGGAATAAAATCAAGAGAAATTTTGATATCTCCAAAAAGAAATTGTTTAGGATCAAAAACATTATTTTCTCCATGTTTAGATACAAAACCATTCATATCAAACAAATATACAGAATCTAAATTACGAACGTAATTTTGTAAATTTTCATTTAATTTACTAATCATTTTTTGAAAACCAAATTTTAATTTTGTTTCAAAAATTCCATAATTAGATTTTGTAGGAATAGTAAAATTAGAAATAATAAATTTTGAATTTGAATTTTTTAAAAATACTCTAATTAAATTTTTAATTTCTTGAAATTTTGTTTCAATAAAATTTTGTCGTGCTTTTTCATCAATAGAATAAGGGGAATACCATAAATCTTTCAATATACTTCTAGTATCTAAAATTAAAAATGTAATATTAGCTTGAAATTGATAAAGTTGACTTTGAGTATCTAGTATTTCTTGATTATATTGATTATAACCACCTAAATGTGTATGACATTCAATATTTTTTTCAGCACATTTAACACGAAAAATTTCTTCAATCCCATTTAATGTAAAACTACTCAAAATAGACACACGTATTTTTTTTTCAAAATTATTTTTAATTGTTTTAGATTTTTTTAAATAATAAGAAATTTTTTCTTCAGTAGACATGTAATAATATTTCCATTTTTACTATTTGATGCTTATGATTAAGTTAAGAGTGTATTTTATGAGTAAAGTTTAGATTTAAAATTAAGGTAAATTAAGATTAACATATGAAAGATGAAGATCCTATTTCAGTTAATGAAAGGGAATTGATGGAATTTTATGGATATAGTGGAACTATTGGTAATTTTAAACTAAAAATGAAATTTTTACGAACATGGATATTACATTCTCTTGCATATTCTTGTCCACATTCCGAAACTATAGCAAAAATACAACGATCAAGGGGAGTTAAGATTGGTAAAAATTGTCATTTTTCAGCATATGTTCAATTAGATTTAATTTATCCTCAATTGGTTAGTATTGGAGATAATGTGACATTTGGTTCAAATGTGATGATTTTTGCACATAACAATCCAGCTGCAAATTTATTTTTAAAAAATGGTCAATTTCCAAGAAAAGTAGCTGAAGTAAAAATAAAATCAGGCGCAGTATTATTTCCAGGATCAATAATCACTGCGGGGGTAACAATTGGCGAAAATAGTATTATTTCAGTTGGGAGTGTAGTGACAAAAGATGTACCAGATTATTGTGTTGTAGTAGGCAATCCTGGAAGAATAATAAAAAAAATTGATCATTAAATAATTATGGAAAATTGTAAGATTGAAATAAAAATATCGTAAAAAATATAACATTAGAGTACTATTTTTTATAAAATAAATTATGTCATAATAATTTCGATTTTAATAGAAAATTGAATAAATTTAAAAATAATTTTTCATATTTTATTTCTTATTTTTTTGCTTAAATTTGAAATAATTATCTCAAAAAATATTTTTGAAGATTTTTTAAAAACAGTTTTTGGAACAAATATCTCATCTGTGAAATTCTCAATTACTTCTTTATCTTTTAATTTTCTAATTGATTCTAGTTGATTATGTCTTTTTTTGATATGAGCCAAATTTTTTAAAATATTTATATCCGCCTTTATTTTTGCAATGAGAAAACCTTTAGACAAATAAAAAAAGAATACTAAAATCTCTATCATAATTAAAGTTGGAAACATTTTGTATAGTGTATTTTTTGAATAATGTGTGAGTAAACAATATTTTCTATTCCTTTCTAACCAGTAGAATTTTTTACTACTCCATTTTAGAATATAACTTTCAGCATGATAAACAATTGATTTAGGTATAAAAAATGATGAAATTCCTAATTGTTTTGCTCTCCAACCCAAATCTAGATCATCTAAATAAAGAAAAATAAATGGATCCAGTAATCCTATCTTATCTAAAACTGATTTTGATGTGAAAAGACATGTTCCTGCTGCAAAACCAACTTTTTCAATTGTATTTCTTTTGTTATGGTCTTTTTCACCTTTATCTCTTGCATATCCAAATCCAAAAAGTTGTATAAAATTTCCAGTGCTTTGAATAACATCTTTTTCATATAATGATAAAAATTTTGGTTGATACAATCCTTCACCATTTTCTTCATATGCTTGAATCAAAAATTTTAACCAATCTACATCTACAATGGTATCTGGATTTAAAATGACAATAAATTTTCCAGACGCTTGTCTAATTCCTATATTGTTTCCTTCACAATACCCAAAATTTTCATCATTTTCTATTAATTTTATTTTTTCATTTTCGTTTTTACATTCAATGTGACTGTTATCAGTAGAATTATTATCAACTAATATTATTTCAAAATTTGAATAATTTGATTTTATAATTGATTGTACACAATTCATTAATAATTTCCCTGCATTATAGTTAAGAATTATTATACTTACTAACGGATTTTCTGAACTAAATTGAGTCATATCGGTTTATGATAATAATTCTAGTATAAAATGTTCATAAGGTAATTTTTGTTCCTTCTCCTAACAAAAATATTTTTTCTTCATTATTTTCAGAATTGATGTTGGAATTTTTTGCTATTATGCTATTTTTAATCAATAACTTCCCTTCAATCTTACAATTTTCCATAATTATTGAATTTTCAATTTTTGATGAATTTATTATAGAATTATCTCCAATACTGGAATGTGGTCCTATGTATGCATTATCTATAATACAATTTTTACCAATTATCACCGACTCAGAGATTTTTGAATCACCTTTAATGATACTTCCTTTACCGATTGTTGCATTAATACTAATTGATGGTGTTCCTATTTTTTGACCTTTAAAATCACCATTCATTTTATCTAAAATTTCTTTATTTGCATGTAGAACATCATAGGGGGTACCAGTGTCTTTCCAATAATCTGTAATCATATGATATGTAATTTTATAATTTTTTTCTAACATTTGATCAAGTGCATCAGTAATTTCTAATTCATTTCTCCATGAAGGTTTTAAATTTTTAATTATTTCAAAAATAAGTGGTGTTAGAAAATAAATTCCTGTTACAGCTAGGTTTGATTTTGGTTCTTTAGGTTTTTCGATAATTTTTATAATTCTGTCATCTTTTAATTCTGCAATTCCAAAACTTGATGGATTAGATACTTTACATAACAATAATGATGCTGCGTCATTAGATATTGCAAATTCATTTACATATTCTTTAATAGATTTTTGAATAATGTTGTCTCCTAAAAATACTACAAATTTTTCATTTCCTACAAATTCTTTACATAGATTAATTGCATGTGAAATTCCTTTAGGATGATCTTGTTGAAAATATGTAAATTTAACACCAAAATTTTCTCCATCCCCATAAAATTCTTTTACTTTATCTGAACCAATTCCGCCAATAATTATTGCAATTTCTGTAATTTTAGCATCACTTAGAGATTCTACACAATATTGAGACATTGGTTTGTTTGCTATTGGTAATAGTTGTTTTGGACCAGTATGTGTTAGAGGTCGTAATCTAGTACCATGACCTCCATGTAAAATTATACCCTTCAATGTTTTACACTATTTCCTGATCCAAATATATTTTCTAAATATAAAAGAACTTCTTCCATAATGATTTATTATTTACATACCATAATACAGTTTCTTTGATTCCATTTTCAAAAGTATATTTTGGTTTCCATTTTAATTTATTCTCTATTTTTGTTGAATCTAAACTATATCTAAAATCATGTCCAGGTCTGTCTTTAACATATTTCATTAAACTAAAAGGTTTATCAAGAGATTTTAAAATTATTTTAATTATTGTATTATTATCAATTTCATTTTTGCCTGCAATATTATATATCTCACCTGATTTTCCTTTTTCAATTATTTTTTGTATAGCTCTACAATGATCAATAACATATAACCAATCTCTAATGTTTTTTCCATTTCCATAAACTGGTATTGATTTATTATTCAAAGCATTTATGATTACTTTGGGAATCAATTTTTCTGGAAATTGTCTTGGTCCATAATTATTTGTACATCTAGAAATTTTTACATCACATCCATAAGTGATATTATAAGATTTTACAAGTAAATCTGCTGAAGCCTTTGATGATGAATATGGACTAGAAGGATTTAAGATAAAGTTTTCATCCGCACTATTTTTTTCTAGACTCCCATAAACTTCATCCGTTGAAATTTGCACTAATTTTTTATCATATTTCCTAATTGCTTCTAATATTGAATAGGTTCCAATAATATTTGTATCGAGAAATAGTTTTGGATTAGAAATACTTCTATCTACATGTGATTCTGCAGCAAAATTTATGATTAAATCATTTTTAGAAACTAATTCATCAATTATTTTTTGATTTTTAATATTTGATTTAATAAATTTGTATCTTTTTGAATTTTTTAACTCATTTAGATTTTTTGAATTTGAACCTGTTAAACAAGCATCCACATTTGTAATTTGAATTTTTGAATTATTTTTTAAGTAAAATAGAATAAAATTACTACCAATAAAACCTAATCCTCCAGTTACTAAAATTTTTGTCAATATTCTATTTACGCTTATTTGTTATTATTTATAGATCTAGAGAATTTATTTAATAAAAACGTGAATTTTTATCGTAAATTAAAAATTTAATGCACTCTTTTCTAATTTAATTAATATTGACTGATTTTAAAATTATTGAGTTAGAAAATCATATAACCAAAGATATCCATGATGGGCATCAAAATGGGAATTTGACTGTTATTTGGAGAGATTGGGATGAAATTTTGGAAAATCCACCTAAAATGATATACCTTACTTCTGTCCATCCTGGGGAAATTAAAGGTCCTCATTTACATTTGAAAAGAACTAGTTATTTCATGTGTGTAGAAGGCAAGGTAGTTGTAATTATTCGTAATTCTGATAATTCAATACATGAGATTGAATGTAGCTCTGAAAAACCTAGATTAATTTGTGTTCCAAATAACATTGCTTCTGCACACATTAACATTTCTGATAAAATATCTAAAGTTCTTGTACTAGCTGATATTGCATGGAAACCTAATGATAATGAAATGGAAAATATATCTTTTAAAAATTATGAATGGTCAAAATGGAAACAGCAGTAACAAAAACAATACTGTTAATTGATGAATCATTTGATTTTGATGAAATAAAAAAATTTCTTAACAACACAACTGAAATTATATCCTTTGATGTTTCATCACATAAATATTTGGAAAAACAAAATATTACACATATTTTATCTGATTCATTTTTATCAGAAAATGATTATAAAGAAATTCAAGAAAAATCATATGAATTAGAACAATGGTATAATTCTGAAAAGTTAAAACCATTCCTCGTTTTTGAAAATATTAACTTAGGACAATTAATTTATGTAGATACAGTTTATCATATCACAAAATCATTAAAATTTTTTTTGGAAATATTAAAAATTCATAAAAAATATCCTAAAGAGAATTTTATTATTGTTGAATCATTTTCAAAAATATTAGAATGTTTTACAAAATCTTTCAAAAATATTGAAGGAAAAACTAAATCTATACAATATCATGAACATGTTCACCATGATTATAAAATTGGAAAGTTGAATATTGCCTTAAATATATCATTTAAAAATTATAAGAAATTCAAAAAATTATCTGAAAAGTTTTTTTCATTATTTTTTAATCCAAAAAATATTCCTAATGAGAAAAAATCTATTCTTTTAGTTGAATTTGATCCTGTTAAATATGCTGATCTTTTACTCAAAAGTAAATCTTCGTCAGTTAATTTTATTCTTTATAATAGAAGGAGGCCCTCGATTTGGGACAAAAATTCTTTTGATATTTTAAAAAAGTCAGGTACAAAAATAATTTCTCAAAATCATCTTGAAGATAAAAAAATTCTTAATGAATGTAAAGAAAAATCAAAGTATTATGAACAAAAAATATCTAAAATATTAAATGAGCAATTTTTCTCAGAAATTTTTCAATTTAGGGGGAAAAATTTATGGCCTATTTTTAAAAATGTGTTACTTCAAAAAGTTTTAGATCATGTAAACTCTGAAATATTTGAAATTTTATTGGCTCAAAAGGTTTTCAAATTATATGCTATTGATTCTGTAATACTTTATTCTGAAAATTCTTCCTCAGAAAATATTTTGATGAATGTGGCAAAAACACAAAATATTCCTGTCCTTTTAATGCAACATGGTATTATTTATGACTCAAAAAATGCAATTTTAAGAAATAATCTTGTTGGAATTTATCCAAATCAATCTGATTATGCAATTGTTTGGGGTGAATTAATGAAAAAACATCTTATTTCACTTGGATATGACCAAAAAAAAATTAAATCTTTAGGTTGTCCCATTTATGACAAAATAAATTCACAAGTCATCAAAAAATCTAATATTATTTTGGTAACTACAGCTCCACCCCGAAAAGATTTTGCAATAGATTTGTCTGTAAATACAATTTTAAATTATGAACAAGCAATTAAAGAGATTTGTATTTATTGCAAAAATAATAATTTGAATTTAATTTTTAAACTTCATCCATCATTAGAAGATGATATTCAAGAAATTATTGAAGAAAATTATGGGGATGCAGAAATTGTTTCTTCTGGAAGTGTAATTCCATTAATAAAAAAATGTTCATTTGTAATTACTCTTGATTTATCTACTACTATTTTAGAATCGCAATTACTCTCCAAACCGGTTATTTGTATATCTTTTAGAGACAATAATCTTGATTCAGAAATATTTGAAAACTCTTGTCTTCGTATCCCTATAGAAAATTTTGAGAATATAGCTACAAAAATCCTATATGATGATGTTTTTCGTAATAATTTAATAGAGAATGGAACAAATTATTCAAATTCATACTTAAATCACAAAAATGATTCTTGTTCCTCTCTGTTAAATTTCCTTGAAAAAATCTAAATCTCATTTTTTTCATTAATAATTGATTGTAAATACCCTTCATCAATTACATGTTTTTCATTAATTTTGATTAAATCAGGTTCATCAATAATTAATTTTAAAATATCATTCATCAAAATAGGTGATTTTTTGAATTTTGCATATATTATTTTAACAAAATCTAAATCTTCTTTTCTATCAATAGTCCATCTAAAATTAGAAAGATTTGTATCGTTTTCAATATTAAAAATTTTAAATTTTTCAGAATTTTTGTAGAAATATGGCGTTACATGTTCTCTTTCTGAAGATTTTTTAGAACATTTCCATGCATTTTCTAATGCTGTAAATGAAAATATTTCTACTTCAGTACCTTGTGGAAATGTCCTTGGTTTACAATTTGTAACATAATCATATGTATTATTGATGAATACCTCTATTCCATCATCAATTAGTATTGGATCAATTAATGGATTGTCACAGGTTATTCTTATTATGATTTTAAAATTATGTAATTTTGCACATTGATAATATCTGTCAAGACAATCCTTTTCACTTCCTCTGTAAACTGGAATTAATTTACCTCTTAGATATTTTTCAATTTTATCATCTTCTTTATTTTGAGTTGTTGCAACCACAATATTTTTTCCATATTTACTATGTGATACTTGATCAATAACATGTGCAATTACTGGTTTTGAATCAATTAATTCCATTACTTTTCCCGGAAATCTTGTTGATCCTATTCTAGCCTGTAAAATTATGCCAATTTTTTCCAACAACAAATTCCTAGAATACAACTATTTAGTTATTAGCTAATCTAACTCATTTACTAGTTTAATAACTATATTTTATCTAAATCTTGTAAATGGAAAAAAAAATAACTTTAAAAAAAGTAACAAAAAATGATCATAATTTTCTTTACGAATTATTACAATCTCGAGATTCTAATGTAAATATCTCTCATAGAACTATGCCTAATTTTGAAGAACATAAAAAATTTGTTAATTCAAAACCGTATAATTTTTGGTATGTCATAATTTTTGAAAAATTAAAAATTGGTTCCATTTACCTCTCAAAACAAAATGAAATAGGCATTTTTATTTCAAAGAAACATCGTGGAAAAGGATTTGGAAAATTAGCACTTGATAAATTGATTGAAATGAGTCCCGATAGTAGATATTTAGCTAATGTAAATCCAAAAAATTCAAAATCCATTAATTTTTTTAAAAACAATAAATTCAAATTAATACAACATACTTATGAATTAAGAAGCAGGAAAAAATCTAATGAGAAAAAAGATTAAGCTTTTTGATCCACACATAACAAATAATGAACATAAAACTATATCTTCTGTTCTAAAAAGTAAATATTGGGCATCAGGTGATGGTTCTAATCTTGTTGCACTATTTGAAAAGAATTTTCAAGATTTTATAGGTGCTAGAAATTGTGTTGCTGTAAATAGTGGAACTGCCGCATTACATCTATCTTTATCATTGGAAAACATTTCAAAAAAGGAAGTCATTTTACCTTCTTTAAGCTTTGTAAGTACAGCTCATGCCGTATTATATAATAATGCAAAGATCAAATTTGCTGATATTGATCCAGATACATTAAACATAGATCCTGATTCAGTCAAAAAGAATATTTCTAAAAATACACGAGTTATTTTACCTGTACATTTTGGTGGGTTATCTGCAGATTTAAAAAAATTACAATTACTTGCACACCAATCAAATTCTTCATTAATTGATGATGCAGCTCATGCTACTGGTACAAAATTTAATGGGAACAAAATTGGTTCTATTGGAGATATTTCATGTTTTAGCTTTCACCCTGTAAAAAATTTGGGAATGCCTACTGGCGGTTTAATTGCATTAAATAAAAAAAATCATAAATCCTTGAAAAAATTGCTTCTTGCTAGACGTTGGTGTGGAATAACTGATAGAAAAGATACCGAATATGACGTTAAAGAACTTGGTTGGAATTATTATATGAATGAATTTTCTGCTGCTATAGGAATCGAACAGCTTACTAAATTGGATAAATTAAACAAAAAACGATTTTTAGTGGCTAAAAAATATCACAAAAAAATTAATGCTGAAAAAAAAATGCCTTTAACTCCTGAATCTTCATATCATTTTTACTGGATTCTTGTAAAAAATAGGACAAGATTTAGAAAGAAAATGGCTGAAGTTGGGATTGAAACTGGTATTCATTACAAACCAATTCATAAAATGACTATGTACAAAGGTCCTACCCTCCCCATAACTGAAAAAATTAGTATGGAAATCGTTACCTTGCCCACACATCCTAATTTGACCCAAAATGATGTTGATTTTATAATAGAATCAATAAATAATTTCTTATAATTCTGGATTTTATTCGTGTCACTTTATCCTAAATGATATCTTTTAATCTAATTCCTTCACCTAATTTTATACTTCTCTTAGATCTCTTACCGTTTATTTTCATCAAAAATCTTGCATCTGCTCCCCTTGTTTTATTTCCTGAACGTAACACTTCTATATTTTCCCCCTCTTGAAATTTCCCCCCCTCTTTAATTTCTTTGATAGCTTGTATGCTTCTTACTGCAAATTCTCTTAACTCTTTTTCATCTTTTAATACATATTTTTTTCTTTCACCCAATGATTTTTCTGCTTGTCGTATTTGTCTAATCATAATCTTTAATTCATTGGGATCCAAAGCAAATTTATGATCTGGTCCTTTCAATTTTTTATTTATTGTAAAATGTTTTTCAATAACTTTTGCACCTAAACCAATTGCAATTAATGGTCCTATACTTGGTTCTAAACTATGATCTGACAAACCAACTGAAACATTAAATTTTTTTTTAATTTCAGGTATTGTTAGAAGATTTAATGTTTCTAAAGGTGCAGGATAACATGCAGTACATTGAAGGATTGTAATGTTTTTTACATTAAATTTTTTTAATCTATTTACTGCAAATTCAATTTCTTCAATATTGTTTGCTCCTGTTGAAATTATTATTGGTTTTTTTGTTTTTGCGAGAAACTCTAATAATCTAATATGATTTAATTCATAAGATGCAATTTTATGGATTTTAACAAATTTATTTACATGTTTTGCATCTTCCACTGAAAATGGTGTTGACATAAATTGAATTTTCTTCTTCTTACAGTATGTTGATAATTCTTTGAGCATTTTATATGGCATTTCTAAATTCTCAAAAAGTTCATCTATTCCAATTTTAATTCCTGATTTTCCAAGATAATTTGATGGTCCTGCATTTTTTACATATACTGTATTTGCCCTAAAAGTTTGAAATTTTATTGCATCTGCGCCTGCCTCTACAGATGCATCAATTAGTTTTTTTGCCCTTTTAAGATCATTTTTGTATGTTCCAGCTTTCCAATTGGAGCCAGCTTCAGCTATTACAAAAATATGCTTAGATTTAGATGAAAATATGTTAGTCATTATATTCTCATCAAATTTTTAATATTTATTTTATAAAAGACCTGATTTGTGAATTGTTTCTTTAATTTCTATTATTGTCATTCTATCTGTGTTATCTGATGAATATTCATTAGAGTTTTGAATTTTAGATATATTTTGATATGATTTTATGATTGACTTTTCTTCTCTTAATGGATTTGAAATCATGTATTTGTTACCTAGATCCCAACTATACCTCATTTCTTCTCTATTGATTAATACTTCGTGAAGTTTTTCCCCTGGTCTAATTCCTACTATTTTTTCCCCTTGGTCTTTAATCATTTCTGATATTGCTTTTTTTACATCCATTATGTTGTATGCTTTTAATTTTGGAATGTAAATCTCAGAAGCTTTTCCAGTAACAGTACATTCTAAAATAAAATCCAGTGCCTGCTCCATTGTAATACTAAATCTTGTCATTTCTGGATCTGTAATTGTTACCTTATTTCCTAATCTCATTTGTTCAATAAATTTAGGAATAACTGATCCACTACTTCCAACAACATTTCCATATCTTACTGCCAAGAAAATAGTTCTGTGTTTTTGATGATCAGGAAAATTATTTGCTGAAACAAATAGTTTCTCCATTAGTAATTTTGTAGCTCCATATGTATTCAAAGGTGCAACAGCTTTGTCTGTACCAATACATATGGCTTTTTCAATATTTTGAATTAATGCTGCATCTATTACATTTTGAGATCCAACCACATTTGTTTTGATTGCCTCAAATGGATTATATTCTATTACTGGTACATGTTTTAATGCTGCTGTATGAAATACAATATCAATATCTTCAAAAGCAGTTACCAATCTTTCTTTATCTCTGATATCTCCAATTAGAAATCTCAATCTTTGATCATTTAATTTAGATTCCATTTCTACTTGTTTACTTTCATTTCTACTAAAAATTCTAATTGCTTTAACATCTGTTTTTAACAATTTTTTTGTTAAATCTTGTCCCAGTGAACCCGTCCCACCTGTAATCAAAACCTTTTTCCCTTTTAACATAAGCAAAGTGATGATGTAATAGTTATAGAATCTTTCTTTTTAATTGGATTTATTAATTAATTTGTTGGATTCTTTTTGTCAAATTTGATTTATTAATACAAGTTATTGTTTTGAAATATGGGACAAAAAATAATATTTTGGATTTCAGGTAATCTTTTTTCGTATGTTTTAGCTAATTCCTTACAAAATAAAATTCAGGGAGATTTTTATGCTATTCTGGATATTACTGAAAGACCAAAAAATTTTTTTAAAGAACAAAAACTAGTGAATTTTAAAAAGTCATGGTATTTTCATGATTATGTAAATTCTAATACTAAAAAAATTGATTTTGAATTTTTAAAATTTTTTGAAAAAAAATATCACATTGATCTTTGGTTGCTGGCTCAAAATGAGAGATTATTTAATCATTTTAATGAATATTATGAATTTTCTTCAACAGAAATTTTATGTATATTACAAGATGAATGTAAGCTATATCATGGTATTTTAGAAGAAATAAAACCCAATTTTTTCATTACAGCAGAAACCGCTCTTCACCATCACCATCTTTTTTATAAAATGTGCCGATCATTGGGGGTTAAAGTATTAATGCTTAATCAATCAAAATTTGGTTACCATTGTTTGATATCTGAAGAATTACATAAATTAGATAATTCTGAAAATTTAAATGAAATTGAGTCCAAAAATAGAACTTTCAAACAACTACAAATTTATCTAAAATCTTTTAATATGCAAAAACAACTCATTGATCATAAAAATCAATTTTTAAGTTCAAAGAAAGAAAAATTGAAAGCTGCATTTCAACTCCTATTTATTTCAAAAAATACAAATATAAAAAATAATTTTGCTTACAAAGGACGAACAAAAACTCGTGTTTTATTGAAAGAAATTTTCTTTTCTTTAAGGAAAAATCGAAATCAAAAGTTTTTGGATTCACATTCAAATTATAAAATACCTAAATCAAATAATTTTATTTATTTTCCATTACATCAAGATCCAGAACGCGTTTTATTAATTGGGTCTCCTTTTTATACAAATCAATTAGAAACAATCAGACATATTGCAAAATCATTACCTATTGATTACACATTATTTGTAAAAGAGCATCCAACACAGTCAATTCGTGGTTGGAATGAAATTGATTTTTATAAATCCATCATTAAAATTCCAAATGTTTTTTTATTGCATCCTTCTGTTTCAAATGATGAACTTTTAGAGAAATGTTCATTAACCATAACTGTAAATGGTACTGCTGGTCTTGAAGCTGCATTTTATGGAAAACCATCTATAATTTTTTCTGATTTAGGGTATTCTGTATTGCCTTCTGTTCATATTTTAAATTCTATTTTATTATTGCCAAAATTAATTAAAAAAGCACTAGAAACAAAAGTAGATCCTATAGATGTTGATAGGTATGTAAATTTGATTGAGAAAAATTCTTTTGAATTTGACTATTTTAGATTCATTACTGCGTATCAAAACTATTTTTATTATGGGGGACATTTGATAGATGTTGAAATTACAAATGATAAAATGAAAAACTTTCTTGAGGAAGAAAAACCTCTTTTTGAGAAATTAGCTTACCAATATATTCAAAAAATTCTTTCTAAAAATACAAATTAATTGAAATTTATATTTGATTTATTTTTATTATAATTTAATTCCCATTCTTTTGAAATATTTTTTGTTATTGATATTAATTCTGGATTATTTTTAAATACTCTAATCAAATCATCCTTTGTAAATTCCGATCCTATTAATTCAAATATTTTTTCAGCTAATTTTAAATCTTCTAAATAATCTAATGTTAATCTAATTTCATGTAGAAATTTATTAGTTTCAATGACAAGAAATTCTGATTTTATGAATGATGATTTTACAAAAAATTCACGATATCCTGTTTCTGTATCTTGTGTATTTTTTAACTCACAAATTTTTTCTAATGCCTTTTTTGTAAATCCTGCTGGGATTATGCCATGAATGAAATGGTTAGATGGATTAAAATTTATTTTTGATTCATTTCCAATTATAAAATCAATATTACTAATTTTTAATTTATGTGCAATTTGATCAACATAATGAGGATCAGTGTATATTTTATCCCCTTCCACATCAATAATTATATCAGTTTCAAATTTTTTAGCAGCATCTAAAAATCTTTGTAAAATATCTTTTTCACTTCCTCGAAAAAATTTTATTTTATTTTTTTGTAAAAAATTAACTAATTCATCATCTGATGAATTAATTGTACAACAAACTACAATATCTCTAATTTCTTTACAATTATCTAATCTTTCTACTATGTGTTGTAATGCAGGTTTTCCATTAAGAAATTGAAGATGTTTTTTTGGTAAACGTGAACTATTTAGTCTAACAGGAATAAAAACATCACAGTTAATTTTATCCATTTATAATTCCATTTATTTATTGTAATAAAAATAATATTATTCTATTATGCCTAGATTAAATTAAATTATGATTAAATAGTTTAATCTAAATTTCTAAGTTTTTTCATTACTGGAATTTCTGAATCCCAAATGCGCTTAACTCCATCACCTAAAATTATATTTAATCTTCGGATATCTCGAACTAATCTTTCTAAACCTGCCTTTTCTAATGATGCAGATTGATCAGAGCCATACATTGATCTATCTAATGTAATGTGTCTCTCAATTGATGTTGCACCTAACATTACTGCTGTAACACAAATTAAATATGAACTACTTTCATGTCCACTATATCCTACATTAGAATGAAATTTATTTTGTAATGTTTTAATACATTTTAAATTTGCCTCTTCCAATTTCATAGGATATGTACTATTGGTATGCAGTAATTCAAATGAACAGTTTTTATCTCTAAAAATTTTTACTGCATCCTCAATTTGTTCCATTGTACTCATACCAGTTGAAATAAACGTATATTTTCCTTCATCAGCTACAATTTTTAAAAATTCTATATCTGTTATCATTGCAGATGCAATTTTATTATATTCTAAATTATAATTTCTTAAAAATAACTGACTGTCTATATCCCATGCAGAACAATACCATTTAATTTCTTTCTCTTTGCAATAAGAATCAATTATGTCATATTCTTTTTTATTAAATTCTAAGCCCATTTTTTGATCTCTATTAGTTTTACCCCATGGACTATCTCTTGAGACATCTAATGCTTCTTTAGAATAAACTTTTTCTATAGTTCTTTTTTGAAACTTAACTGCATCACATCCACATTGTTTAGCCATATCAATTAATTTTTTAGCAATTTCAACATCCCCATTATGATTAATTCCTATTTCTGCTGTTATCATAACCATGTTGTTTTTTAAAAATAATTTTTTATAAATGTGTATTTACTATAATTTTTTCTTCTTTCTCAATTTTATAGAAATTAATAGCTTAAACTACCTAAACACTTCCTTTCTACTATTAATTTTTCATATATACTCAATAATTTTTTCCTTTTTTTGGTAAATATGTATTATTTAATTTAGAAAGAATAAAGACAACAATTTTTTCATAATTCTTCTGATTTTATTTGATCTCTGAAATTTTTACCATTCTTTTTTCCTTATTTGATATCCTCGCAGCTTCCATTACTTTTGCCTGATTAATTATATCTTTTTCAAAATCAATTCTTTTTCTTTTATTTTGAATTTCTTTTGAAAAATTATTTATCATTAATTTAAAATGATTTGCAGGTTTTATTTTAATTTCAGTAACTTTTGTGGTATTAATTTTTAATGATGCTGACATATCTGAAGGAATATTATATGCTCTAGATAAATTTAACATTCCTTTTGAACCCCATATTTCATAGATTGATTGATAAAATAATCCATAACCCAAATTCATTTCAGAAATTTTTCCACTTTTAAATAATAAAGATATATTTGCAAATTCATCAACAATATATTTTTTATTTATATTTAATTTACAATAAACTGATTCAGGTTCTTCATTAAAAAGAATTCTACTGGCACAGATTGGATAACATCCTGCATCATTTAAAATTCCTCCGCCTAATTTTTTTTGATAACGAATATTTTTTTTTGAAATATTTGGAAATCCATATCTACTTTGAAATGAAAAAATTTCTCCAATTGTTTTTTTATTTAAAAAAGTTAATACTTTTTCTAAAGATGGATGAAATCTAAACATAAAACCTTCCATAATTCTGACATTGTATTTTTTAGATTCTGAAACCATTTTTTTTGCTGATTTGAAAGAATCACTTATAGATTTTTCACACAGTATGTGTTTTCCTGCTTTTGCAGCTCGGATAGACCACTTTTCATGTAATCCTATTGGAACTGAAATATAAACAGCATCTACTTGATTATCATTTAATACATCTTCATAAGTTCCATATTTTTCACATTCAAATTTTCTTGCAAATTTCTTTGCTTTTGAATTTGTTCTGCTACCTATGAATTCTAATTTAGCATATTTTGATTTTAAAATAGCTGGAATTGTTGATGAATTTGCAATTTCAGAACATCCAATTATTCCAAACTTAATTTTTTTTTCCATAATCGTGGAATTACCAACTAGTCCATCCACCATCTACTACAATTGTAGATCCAGTCATGTATGATGAACCTGATGAACATAATAATTCCACTAATTCATTTAATTCATTTTTTTCCATCATTCTTTTCATCGGTGTTAATTTTGAATATTTTTCAATAAAATTTTCATCTTGATCAAATCTTACTCCACCTGGCGCAATACAATTTACACGAATATTGGGTGCAAGATGTGTTGCTAAAAATTTTGTTAAATTGATTACCCCTGCTTTAGATATGCTATATGCTGGATGTTTATGAGAACCATCATAAATATCGGGTCTAGCTGAAACAATTCCAGTAGTTGCAGAAAAATTTACAATAGATCCTTTTTCATTATTTTTTGCAAATTCTCTACACACTGAAAATAATGAAGTTAAATTAATTTGTAAAAATTCATTAAATGATTCTAAAGTTATGTCAAAAATAGTACCTCTTTTCTCACCTTTTTTTACATGATCATTAAAAGCAAAACAATTTACAAGACAATCTGCTTTGTTATCATTAAAAAATTTACTTACAAATTCCTCATTGCTTAATTCATGTCCAAGTTTTAAATCTAATTTAATTATTTCATTATTTTTTTTTAGATGATCAGATATTTCTTTACCTAATAATCCTTCAGAACCTGTAACAATTATTTTCATTTCTTTTTTACCTTCTAATCTATCTCTTATTAAGAATATTTATCAAGATATTCTTTGATAAAATTTTGATATTTAAGACAATTTTGTTCTGGATTCATTCCTTCTATACGGGCACCTTGTATAATTAAATCTCCAGAATATCCACTTTTTTTTAATATTTTAAAAAATTCATCAAAATTTGTATCGCCTAAACCAAAGGGTACTGTTGTTCCATTATGAATTCTATCTTTTATGTGAATATTTTTAATTTTACCTTTTAATATTTTAAATTCTTCATTAACATCATATCCTAATGATGCACTATTTCCAGTATCATAATTTGCATAAACTGTATTTTTTTCAAACATTTCTAATAAATTTAAAAACTCTTTTGGTTCCAAATCTGTTTCTAATGTGAATATTAATCCTAATTCTTTTATCTCTGGAATTATTTTTTTTAAATTTGAAACTAATTCTTTTTTATGTTCTTCTGTTTTTAATGATGAATTATCTACAAGAGGAATTTCTATGATTTTTGCGCCAATTTTTTTGCTATTTTTTGCTAATTTTTTTAAAATTCCTAAATTTTTTTTAATATTTTGTTCTGATTCATTAAAAAGCTTATTTGTCATAAAATAATCAGCACAAATTGAATTAACTTTTATTTCAAATTTTGAAATATAATTATTAATTTCACTTATTTGATTATTCATAATTGGATTTTTATTATAAGTATCAAAAATCCATTCAATTGAATTTAAATTGATTCTTTGACCTCTTTCAAATTCGCTACTCCATGATTTTTCTGGAAACGCTTGGATAGTATTATTAATAGAATTTGACAATCTGCCTTGCATAACTCCTAGTTTTATTGACATATTACCTATATGTTCAAGATCTAATTATAATAAATGGTGTTTTCTTAGACATAGTATTGAATTCAACTCCATTATTTAAAAAAATCAAAATTGTTCTTAGTGATGTTGATGGAGTATTAACAGATGGTGGAATGTATTATTCTACAGATGGAGATGTTATGAAAAAATTTCATGCTAGAGATGGTATGGGAATTTCATTATTAAGAAAAAATGATATTCCAACAATAATTGTTACCAAAGAAAAAACAAAAATGGTAAAACATTGGTCTAAAAAAATGAACGTAAAATTATTTGATGGTGTTTTACACAAAGAAGATATCTTAGAAAAAATATGTGTACAGTACGATGTTTCTCCGTCTGAAATTGCTTACATAGGGGATGATGTAAATGATATAGATCTTTTAAAATTAGTAGGATTAGGTGTTGTTCCTAAAGATGGTAATCCAATTGCTAAAAAATCATCTAATTATATTTCTAAAACAATTGGTGGAAAAGGTGTATTTCGAGAGATAGCAGAACTTATTTTATTATCAAAAAAAATTCCAATTCAATACTAAAACTAGATTGTAAAACGATTTAATCTAATTTCTTCTGTAACTAATTCTTTATCAAAATTAATTGAATATATGATATATTTTGCAACTTCTTTTGGATCTAAAAATGTTTTATAATTTTGTTTTTTATCTTGTTTTCCCATATCTGTTTTAATTGAACCTGGTGAAATACAAAACGTTCTAACTTTAGATTCTTTTAATTCTGCAAAAAGACTTCTACTTAATCCTAATAATGCATGTTTAGATGCACAATAAATTGAACCTTCAGAAAATCCTTGATATGAAGAAGAAGATCCAATATTTATAATTCTTCCCCACTTCTTTTTCTTCATGTCTGGTGAGAATTCCTTACTAAATAGAAATGGAGCCCTTACATTTACATCAAAAATATTTTGAAATTCATCTATTTTTGATTTTGAAATTGGTTTTGATAAAAATAATCCTGCATTATTTATTACTATATCAATTGTCTTAAATTTTTTTCTTACATTTTTAATAATTTTTTTAATATCTGAAATTTTTGTTAAATCCCCATACTGATAGATAATTTTACAATTATTTTTATTAGTTTTTTCTAATTTATTTTGTAATTGTTGTAATTTTAATTTACTTTTAGATGTTAGAAAAATATTACAATTGTGTTCTAAAAGAATTTTTGCTAAATGACTTCCTAATCCTCCTGTAGCACCAGTAATTAAGCAATTTTTATTTTCTAAAATATTAGTCATTAGTTATTCGTCTCCATTCTTTTTCAACTAAATCACATATTAAATGAGAAACTATCCTGTGTACTTCCTGAATCCGTGCTGTAGATTTTGATTTTATTATAATTGGATTATCAACTATTGATTTTATTTTTCCACCATTATTTCCTAACAGTCCAATTATTTTAGCACCATTTTTTTTAGATGTTTTTAATCCATTTAATACATTGAGAGAATTACCGCTGGTTGAAATACCAATTACAATATCATTTTTTGAAACAATACTTTCACATTGTCTACTAAAAATCATATTAAATGAATAATCATTTCCTATTGATGTAATTATTGATGTATCCGTAGTTAATGCTATAGCTGCTATGCTTTTTCTTTCAAGGTTAAATCTACTTACAAATTCAGCAGCTATATGTTGTGCATCTGCAGCACTTCCACCATTTCCAAACAATATAATTTTTTTACCTTTTTTTAATGATTTTATTATAATATCTGCACATTCTATAATATCTGAGGATAAATAACTCGAATTTTTTATTAATTGAGAACTTTCTAAAAATACTTTTTCTATATATTCAATATTAAGACTTTTTTTAGTCATAATTAATTAATTTTAAATAAATTATATAAGTTAAGAACAAAACTACTGATTATAGCTTGTTATGAATTAAATACTAAATTTTTCAATGTATTTTATGTCTCAAATACGTTTAGGTGCATCAAAAACATTTTCAGTTGCTGACGGTGTGAGTATTAAATCAAGACGTGATAAAGATGATTGGGGTCAATTTGATGAAGATTGGGGATTCAGAATTCATGATGTTCCAATAGAATTTAGAACACAATTAAAAAAAGAGAATTACGATTTAGCAAAAAAAGAAGAAAATGAAAAAAAAATAGTTTTAGAATCTATGCCATACAATGTTGTCATTGAACCAACAAATTCATGTAATTTACAATGTCCATTATGTTCTACAGGAATTGGAGCACAGACACGTAAAAAAGGAATACTTGAATTTGAAAATTTTAAAAAATTAATTGATGAATTAAAAGATACAATTTTACAATTATCATTACAAAATTGGGGGGAAGCAACCCTAGTCAAAGATTTACCAAAGATGATAAAATATGCATCAGATAATGGAATTTTCACACGTCTATCTACAAATTTTTCAGTGAAATATAATGATCAATTTTTCAAAGAACTAATGACATCAGGTCTTGGAATATTGGTAATTGATCTTGATGGAACAGATCAAATAACATATGAAAAATATAGAAAAAATGGAAATTTAGAATTAGTTTTAGAAAATACAAGAAAAGCTGTAAAAGTTAAAGAAGAAAATTCATTGAAATTTCCAATAATTCAAGCTAGGATGTTAGTCATGAAACATAATGAACATCAAATTGATCAATTTAGAAAAATATCAAAAAAAATGAATGTGGATGAAATAGAATTGGGAAATATACAAGTTAATCCAAATACTGCAAAACATTGGCTTCCAAGTAATCAAGAATTTGTTTATGAAACATACCTAAAAGAAAGAAAAGTTACTCCATGTCATTGGCCTTGGAGCGGACTAACAATTAATTGGGATGGAGGAGTTTCGCCTTGTTGTGTTATAGACGATGAAAAATCTGATTTTGGGGATATTTTTGAACAAGGAATAAAAAAATTATGGAATAATGAGTACTATGTGTCAGCACGCTCTGTATTTTCAAAAGAGAAGAATAATTCTAAATCTACCATATGTGATATATGTAAAAATGATACACATAATCCAAATTTATTTAGAATTGGAAATACATTTAGTATTACAAGTAACAAAAATGTTCAAGTATTAAATACATAATTTTTTCTAATTTGTTTTATTTTTCAATATATTAATTAACTAATATGAATAAATGATATTTTTATCTAAAATATTGATTAAATTATGTGATAAAAACGGAATTTTTTTATAAATTTTCTTTAACATGATAGATATCTATAATTTATTTCTGTTTTTTATCCATTATAACTAAGAATAAACAATAAATTATTGCACTTATCAAATAACTAATACTAATTCCCTGAATTAAATATGCTTCACCTAAAAATAAAATTAGTGGCAAATATGTTCCTAAATTTATAATACTTCCAATTAAAATAAATCTACTTTTTTCAGCTCCTAAAAATTTTGATGAATATAATAATGAAATTGTATTTGGAATGATTGCTATACTTAGTATTGGAATTGCTTCAACTGCATCTGTAAAATTAGGGAAATAAATTGGTAATATTTCTGGAACAACTATTATTCCAATTGTTGAAAATCCTATTGAAATTAATATAGTAATTATTTTAAATTTATTTGAAATATTGCCTGATGAATCATGTGTTAATGAATATTTATAAATAATATTTGTAAAAACCATCATTACTAAATATACTTGAAATGCAATTGCATAATTACCTAAAACAGCAAAACCTACTAATGGAGCAATTAAAATTTTATCTAAATTTCCTTTGGCATTACCAAAAATGATTAAACTATAATTATTAATTATAAATCCTGAATGTTTTTTTAGTAATTTTAAATCATATTTTGTTTCTTTAAGACTTTTGAATACAATTAATACTAATGGCATATATGATAACCCAATTCCATAAATTATTCCTTCTATTCCAATTATAAAATAAAGCCCAATTGCAATAGAAATCATTAAGATTTTTTGAAAAATAGTAAATATTGCATATTTTATAAATAATTTCCTCCCCAAAAAGTATCCAATTGCTAATTCTCCAAAAACCATTCCTAATGTTAGAGTAATAATATCTAATCTTTGATATAAAATCCACAAAACAATTGATGCAGAAATTCCACCGATAATAGAAATTAAAAATAATATTTTTCTTAATTCTATTTTCTTTGCTTCATAAACAATAATTGTATTTCGTGTACCTAACATAGAAAATGCGAATGCCATTCCTGCAAGACTGACATAAAATTGAATTTCACCATAATTTTCAGCTGTTAATAATGATGCTAAATATAACCAAAAAATACTACCTACTCCACTAGCTATGATATCTGCTATTCCTATGGAGCCTACATCTTTAATTAACTTCAATAATTTCCTCTTTTTTTATCTTCTTTATTACTGTGATTTTATTATACGCTCAAATTTTTGTACTAAAATTTATTTCTAAAAATTAAATTAATATTAATTTCAAATTAATTTTTATGATTTTTTGTATTTAAAATTTTTAATAATTCAATATATAGTAAATATCCTATTCCATCGGTTTTAATTTTTATAGTGATAAATCTTAAAATCATAAATCTAAACAATATAATGAAATCTAATTCAATTCCAAAGTGTTTTTTCATTGTTTTTTGAATTATTTTTATCATATGAGATGTTTTACCTGTACCGTTTAAATTTGAATGAAATTCTTTTACGGGATTATTTGAATTCATCATAATATTTATTGTAAACCAAATAAAATCATAGGTTGGATTTCCCTTTTCTTGGAATCTCCAATCCCAATCTATTATATTTACTAAAGACTTTTTTTGATCAACAAGAATATTCCTAATTTGAAAATCACCATGTACTCCAGTTTTTTTTAAATTCAAATTATTAATATATTCTTCATATTCTTTAAGCCATTTATTATATGGCACACAAGAAACTTTTTCAATTTTATCTAAATCTTTTTCAATTTTGGAAACTTCTTTACTTATTTCTTGTTTATTAATCATTTCTGATTTTGTTTCATTTTGAAAATCCATTAACCATTTTAATGTAAGAACTATATCTTTTTCATCAAGTCTATTACAAGCTTGTCCTGTAAGCCAATCTTCAATAACTATTTTTTCATTTGGATTTTTCATTTTAGGAAAAATTCTTTTTATCGGAAAAATTTTTTCTGTTAAATTATATTTTGTGATTTTACACGATATAATTTTTTCAGGATTTCCAAATTCATTTAATAAAAAATACAATATTTTCGTTAGACGAACATTTTGTACAATATTTTTAAATCCAGTTTCATTAATAATCAAATCTTCAATATTTTCTTGAATATCATTTTTATAACAATAAAATATAAATGATGGAAAAAATAATTTCACAATAAGTTTTCTTGATATCCTATTAAATCTTTTTAAAAATAAATTAACAATTTTTAATTTTCTTTCAATTGAAAATACCTTTGAAAAATTATTAAAAAACCATTTTAAAGAAATATCGTCGTCAATTCTACCTGAATGATGTGGTTTTTTATGTGATGGTAATACCCAATATGATTTAATTTTTAATCCAAGTGAATTAAAAAGTGAATTATATCCGTAAAAACCTGATGAAAACATTTCATCTTCATTAACTTCTTTCCCAAAAATCTTTAATCCATATTTGTTATTTACACAAACACACAAACAACCATCTGACGTCAAAATTTGTTTTATTTCACTAAAATATTCTAGTAAATTGATTTTATTGTTGATTTTTTGTTTTCCATTTAATTTTATACCATTAATTATTATTAAATCAAAATAATTTTTTTGAAATGTAAATGAGTTTATGTCTGAATGAATTAATTTTATATTTATAATATTTTTTTCTTTAAATCTTAATTTTTGAATAGATATTTTATCTTTATTTGTTTCAAATGAATATACTTTGTTGAAACTTTGTGAAATACTTTCTGGGATATTTCCTAAATCACTATTAACAACTAAACATCTATCATTTTTTTTATGAATTCCACGAAAAGATACATTTCCTTCCATCTTATTAAATCTAAATTCATATTCTAAATTGTTTTTTAGAAATTGTTTTAATCCTTCTGAATATCCTTCAGAATTGATTTTTGATAAAAGTTCTGAAAGTTTTGTCATTTTATTCATAATTTAGATTTTATATAATCAATAGATTTGACCGGTGATGGATCTATTTCAGATAAAATTGCTTTGTATATTGATACATAATCTAAGAAATATATCAAATATACGATTTTTGTTATTATATTGTTTCCTTTAGTAATTATTTCGTAATAATCTATAGACTCACTTTTAAAATATTCTTTTAGTATTTCCCATCTCTCTATTGTTTTCACGTAATCTTTTTTACCTCTTATTAAAATCGGTTTTAATTTCGACTTTTTTTCCCATGCCACTATACCATTATGACATGCTTCTACTACATTTTCTGTAATTACATGCATTTTAGTATTTTCTTGTAATGAATTTTTAAAACGTACCGCTGACGATTCTAATCCGTGCGGATAGTAAATAACAGGACATTCTGTTAACCATTCTGCTAATTTTAATGCGGGATTATTTTTAACTAAATTTTTTGTTGAAATTTTTTCATTAGTATTTTTTAAACATTTTATGCATTCTATAATATCTTGATTTTTTATCTGAGTAATTTTTTTCAATATTTTTAACATTGAAAATAAAAATGAAATAAATGATGCTCTTGGGGAATGTAAAAATGAAATTTTTCTAAATTCTAATTTATTTTTTTTACAGTAATCTTCTATTTTTCCTCCTGATGAAAATGAAATTGTTTTGCAAGTTAAATTCATTGTAGATTTTAAAATAGTTAATGTCTCATCTGTGTTTCCTGAAACACTAGTAATAATCACAAGTGTTTTTGAATCCACTGTTTTTGGTAGATTATATCCTTTTACAACAGTAACATGAATATTCATTTTTGATAATATTGCAGCAAAAACATCACCTATGGCACCAGATCCTCCCATTCCCGCAAAAACAATATGATCTATATTTTTAAATTTTATTTCATCATAATTTTGATTATATGCATCTCTTGCAATATCTGGCCATGCATCATAAATTTTATGTATATTACTTGAATCAATATTTTTTATTTCATCTAAATTAATCATTATCATTCATATTTTTTTTGAGATTATAATAGTTCATTCTTATCTTCATGTTTATTTTAAATATGGTTGTATTTTTTTTATATATGTGGACAAAGAAATTATCATTGATTCCTCTTTGAGAACAGTAGAGTGGAAAGATAACAAAGTGATAATGATTGAGCAAACCAAATTACCAAATGAGCTAATTTTTGTAGAATATACTGATTTTAACCAAGTTGCAAATGCTATCAAAACTTTGATAGTTAGAGGTGCACCTGCAATTGGGGTATCTGGTGCATTTGGATTGGGGTTGGCTGTTTTACAAAGTAAAGCAACGACAAAAGGTGAATTATTATCTGATTTAGAAGATGCAAAAAAAATTCTATTTGCAACAAGACCGACTGCAGTAAACTTGGGTTGGGGGTTAGAAAAAATAATGAATGTGGCAAAAACTGGAGAAACAGTAGAACAAATTAAAGAATTAGTAATTTCTACTGCTAAAAAAATGGCAGATGAAGATATTGAAATTAACAAAGCTATGGGAAAAAATGGTGCTCCTCTTTTTGATGATAATGATACTATAATGACTCACTGTAATGCTGGTGCCCTTGCAACTGTTGCATATGGAACGGCATTAGGTGTAATTAGAGCAACTAGAGAAAGTGGAAAAAATGTCAAGGTAATTGCAACTGAAACAAGACCAATTCAACAAGGTTCTCGTTTAACTGCATTTGAATTAAAACATGATGGATTTGATGTTAGTTTAGTTCCTGATACTGCTGTAGGATATTCTATGGCAAATGGGTTAGTAAACAAAGTTGTAGTAGGTGCTGATAGAATTGTAAAGACTGGTCATGTATTTAATAAAATTGGAACATATCAAGTAGCAACAATGGCAAAACAGCACGGAATTCCATTTTATGTTGCAGCACCATTATCCACAATTGATTTGGAGACAAAATTTGATGATGTGATTATTGAGATGAGAAAAGGAAGTGAAGTTACTGGAATTGGTGATAAAAAGACTGCACCTGATGGTATTGGCGTCATTAATCCTGCATTTGATATGACCCCTCCTGAATTAATTACAGGAATAATCACTGAAAAAGGTGTGGCTATGGCTCCATATGAGGAATCTATCCCAAAATCATTCAAAGCTAATAATTAGAAAGTTTTTATTGTTTTTCAAACTGCCGTATAAAATATGAGTACTGTTTCTACACAAGCAATTGAGGATTCACTTAAACAATGCATGGATCCTGAAGTTCCTCTAAACATTGTAGAAATGGGACTAATTTATGGAATTGATGTTAAAGAAAATAATGATGTTGATATTAAAATGACAATGACTACCCAAGGATGCCCTTTACACGAGACTTTGGTTGCAGATGCAACAAGATTTGCCAAAAAAGTTCCTGGAGTAAATAATGTCAATATTGAAATCGTATGGGAGCCTGCATGGTCAATGGATAAGATGACTGAAGAAGGAAAACTCAAAATAAAAGAAATGGGTGCTGCTGGATTAAATACTCCTGCACCAATTAACTATGAAACAGCATTACCTCAAGGAGTTGGAAAACTAGTACAACAAGAAGATGGTTCTATGGTATTAGCTAATGAACATGATCAAGGATTTATGGTAAATCAAGCAATTGTTGACTTTTGGAAATCTTGTAATGGT
>Ga0233434_1000299_pt1 | contig 59823 bp, 59 predicted proteins | sample SI_122_August201_4_FD_182738 | JGI IMG/M metagenome (GOLD analysis project Ga0233434, IMG submission 182738) | Seawater microbial communities from Saanich Inlet, British Columbia, Canada - SI_122_August2016_120_MG | ecosystem: Environmental > Aquatic > Marine > Inlet | place: Canada: British...
AGCGCGACGTCCAGTTCGGGCCAGGCCGCGTGTCCGGTCAGCGCGAAAGGCGTCGGTCGTCCCAGCCAGGCCTCGCCCTGCAGATCGCCCGCCAGATCGAGTCGACCTGTGTCTCCAAGGGTCCCCTGGGCAGCCAACTGGCCGAGGACATCGCTACTTGCAGTTGCTCGCAGGTCACCATTTACCATCTGAGCACTCACCTGCAGATCGACTGCGTCCCTTGCCAGGCCACCGACGGCGGGTGCGGCTACGTCTATGTCGATGCGTTGCCCCTGTAAGGATGACGCAAGCGTCACGCGCGCGTCGGCACGCCCGGAGAGAGGTGCCAGCAGAGTGCCGATGTCGAAACCGGTAAGCGACGCGGTGCCGGTGAACCCCTCGTCCAGCTGCAGCACACCCGAGGCGGCCAGTTGTCCCTCGGCGACGACACCAGCCAACGAATCAAGCCAGAGGGAACTTCTGTCTGCACGGATTCGACCATCCCCGGCGATGGAGCTGATCCAGGGTGTTTCACCTTCGTAGGAGAAGATCCCCGCGAGCGACACCGGCCACAGGGTGCCAGTCAACTGAACCTGTTCATTGACCTGCCAGATATCTGGGATGGAGAGATCCTGATCACCTCTGCCCTCGAGTTCGCCGAAGGTGAGGGTTGCGCCCAAATCCGTTTCCATCGGCATCGCCCCCATCAGGCCGATGACAAGAGATCCGCGCACCATGGCCTGAAAATCCTCACCTCCAACGCTCATCTCGCGAAAACTGATTTCCTGCATATGAATTCGAACTACCTGATCCCGTGGGACGGCGAAGAGATCGGCCGCCACTCTGACTGGCCCCTCAGGCGTACTCAACCAACCTGACGTCGTCAGATCCAGACGCCCTGGTACGCGCCCCGGCGGCTGCCATTCAACCTGCAATCCATGGCCCCGCCACAGCAGTGAATCACCCTCGACAATATCGATCGCTACCGCGCCAATACTTAAGGCGGGCAGATCGTCAAGAATCGACAGATCCGGAAGCGATGGGCGAAGGTCCTCAGCCGCTGGACTCCGGGTGTCAGCCTGGGAGGCCAGTTGCCAACGTGCTCGCACCCCCTTCATCTGTGACCGCCACTGCCACAACGAGATCTGCACTGTGTCGATCGTCACCCACGAGTGCTCGTCCTCTATCCTCACCTGCTCCAGGCCTACGCCTTGCAACAGGCTCCCCGAGGCATCGGCAACGGTGAGTTCGAAGCCAGCGTCCGCTACCTGCCCACGAACCAGGGAAAGCATGAGATGGATTCCGAGAGGCGACAGCCCCACGGCGAGTGTGAACACCAACAGGCTAAGACTCAGAAGGCGCCAGAGCTTCAATCCCATCAAGAAGGGCCGAAACTCTGCGCTGTGTAGCGGAAGGCGGCCAGCGTCGATGACCAATAGTCGGGCGCCCATCCCGCTTTCGCTTTCACCTCGGTCACGAAACGCTCTGGTTCAGCGATCACGTCCCAGACGGCGGGCAGGAGTGTGCCGCGATGGCGACCATCGACAAGCAACAGTCCGTCGACACCGGGACGCAGTTGGCGCACCAGATCATCCGTGTCGGTCACATGTAGTGGCTCCAGGGCGGACAGTACGGAAACCGACGGCTCTAGTCCGGGGCGCTCAGCCAGCGTGAGGGGCGCAAAGCGGGGATCGCGAGAGGCTGCGGCGTGTGTATTGATGGCGACATCACAGATCAGCGGTCGCGTAGCAGCCGAACTACCCATACAACCCCGCAACGACCCGTCTTCGCGACGAAGGGTGACAAAGCTCGCCGCTTCCTGCTGGACAGATGCGTCGAAGTCAGACGGATCCACCTGCAGCTGGGTGCCATCGGCGACACATTGGTCGAGGGCCCGTGCTACCACCTCTAGCAGTTGCGCACCATCTGTCTGTGTCAGTTCAGCCATGAAAGACATAGGCGCCATAACCAACGACTCGTTCAGGACTCCCTGCTGTGTCGGCGGATGTCCGCACATCTACGGCGGCTGCGGTGAGATGATATCTCTGCGCCAAACGCAGGAGGGACTGGATCGCAGGTAGACCACAGGCGCCGCCTGCATCGATATCATCGGGTTTGAGAGATTCGATCGCGATGGACGTTTCGGCATCCAGCGCCCTTGCCACATCGTGATTGTGGAAGTGACTCAGATCCGAGCTGATGATGAAGACGGTCTCCGGCCCACCCCACAAGCGATCCAGCATTCGATCAAATTGAGCCGGATCACACTGCCCAAACAACAAGGGCACGACCGTGAAGGGACCCTCCAGTGTCTGTAGCAGGAATGGCAGGTGGACTTCGATTGCGTGTTCATCCTCGTGCGCCTCGTCCACGATCTGCACAGCCCCTTGATCGACTAACTGTTGCACGATGGGGTCAACCGTGATGGGACCCAGAGGCGTGTCGAGCAGATCTGCCACTGGAGCCACCAGACCACTTACGGCGACGCGGTGAGACGGACCGATGAGCACGACGCGGCGGATCGATTGACGCTGCGATTCGAGCCAGGCATAGGCGGTGCCGGCAACAGAGCCTGAGAAGACATATCCTGCATGTGGACAGATGAGTGCCTTCGCTGGTCGAATTGGATCAGGCACGCGCCCCGTCGCAGCCAGTCTCTTCGCTCCCTCAGTGAGATACGCATCCACCGTCGCCGCCAGGCGGTGGCGATCATCACTGTAGAAGCGGCCGGCTACTGCGGCAGGACGTACCAGCACGGTATCAGCGGTCGGAAGGAGGCACGGTATATATTCGGGACGTCTATTCTAGATTACCCCTGTGTGCCGGAGGGAGCAAGACGTTTTGCCAGACGATGCAATCCACCCTGCCCGCTACTGGCACACCATAGAAGACGGGCGCCTTCAATGCGATCTATGTCCGCGCTTCTGTCGGTTGCGCGATGGTCAGCGTGGCTTGTGTTTTGTTCGCGCCCGCGCCGGGGAGCAGGTGGTGCTCACCACTTACGGTCGTTCGAGTGGTTTCTGCGTCGACCCGATCGAGAAAAAACCCCTGAACCACTTCCTCCCTGGCACACCCGTGCTCTCCTTTGGCACGGCTGGTTGTAATCTGACCTGCCAATTCTGTCAGAATTGGGACATCAGTAAGTCGCGGCAAGTCGATACGCTCGCCGCGGCGGCATCTCCTGAAACCATCGCCCGCGCGGCACAGGATCTGGGCTGTGCGAGTGTCGCTTTCACCTACAATGACCCCGTCATCTTCCTGGAGTATGCTGTCGACGTCGCTGCCGCCTGCCATGAAGCGGGAATCGGCACCGTCGCCGTCACGGCCGGAGAAATCTGCGAGGCACCACGCCGTGAGTTCTTTGCTTCAATGGATGCGACGAATATCGATTTGAAGGCCTTCACCCAGACCTTCTACCACGAGTTGTGCAGTGGCGATCTGGCGACCGTTCTTGAGACGCTGAACTATGTGGCCCATGAGACCGACACGTGGCTGGAGATCACAACGCTGCTGATCCCCGACGCCAACGATTCCAACGTCGAGATTCAGGCTCAGACCCGGTGGATCTACGAACACCTCGGTCCACAGGTGCCGCTCCACTTCACCGCATTTCACCCGGATTTCCGCATGCTTGATAGAGAGCGAACACCGGCAACCACCCTGGCACGGGCGCGCCAGATCGCCCTCGATCAGGGCCTCAAACATGTTTACACGGGGAATGTCCACGATGAGGAAGGTGGCAGCACAACCTGCCCACACTGTGGGACACGTGTCATCGGGCGTGACTGGTACACACTGACATCCTGGTCGCTGAGTGAAACGGGTGAGTGCAGCCAATGCGGAACCCCATTGGCCGGCGTGTTCCGCGGTGCACCCGGCACGTGGGGTGCCCGACGACAGCCCGTGAGCCTGGAAGACTACAAGTGACGCTTGCGCGGATCAGTCTCTCATGCCCTGTCGCAGGATGACCAATCTCAACAGGTGCATGAGGGCCGTCGCTGTTGCTGCTACGTAGGTAAGGGCTGCTGCATTGAGGACCTTCTTGGCCAACACGCCTTCCTGTGGCGCCAGATATCTACCATCCACCAGTTGCCTCATGGCGCGCGAACTCGCATCGAATTCCACGGGCAATGTGATCACCTGGAAGATGACGACGCCCGCATACAGGGCGATCCCTATGTCGACAAGCAACGTGCTACCCGTGAAGAAAAAGCCGATGAAGAACAGTGGGAATGCCGCCATGGAGCCAAGATTGGCGACGGGCAGAAAAGCTTGCCGCATGTGCAATGGGAAGTATCCATTTGCATGCTGTGTTGCATGGCCTACCTCATGGGCGGCAACAGCGAGGCCAGCCAGATGATGACCATGGTAGATATCGGCAGAGAGTCGTACGACCTTCGAACCTGGATCATAGTGATCGGAGAGCACTCCTGGCGTCTCTTCCACAGCCACATCGTCGATCCGGTTCTGCCGCAGCAATCGGCGGGCGACCTCTGCGCCGGTGATTCTCGCTGCCGAACCAACCTGGCTGTACGTGCCGTACGTACTCTTGACCCGGTGCTGAGCCCAAAGGGCAAGAATCACACAAGGGATCAGAAGCAGAATGGTGGAATCCAGCGAGTACAACACAAGCAACCTCCCCGATTGGTTCTATGGTTGGATGTCAGGCTTCACCGCACGGACATCCGCTTGTTACGACGATACTTCCTGTCGCTATTTTGACGTTTCGATGACCCTTCAGGTTCCTGATCTACTCCCCTGCCAAGACATATTGCATCTGGCAAGGCATGGTCCATCTGGACGGAAGGTGTCTGGCTCACCAGCTTTGCCGCAGGACACAAAATGAAACTGGGAATCTTCAACAGAGTCTTCGAGCGATCATCGATCGAAGCGAATCTCGATGCCGTCGCCAGGAGCGGTTTGGAGGCGATTCAACTCGACCTGGTGACACTGGGCCTCGAATCGATGCCCGACGTCATCGACGCTGAGTTGTGCAGGCGGGTTCGCGCCCTGCTGCAGACGCGCCACATCGAATTGGCTGCTATGTCGGGGACGTGGAATGTCATCCACCCGACACAGGGCCCTGAAGGACTGCAGCGATTGCGGACCCTCGCCGCGGCCTGCCCAGACTTAGGGACCCGTCTCATCACGATGTGCACGGGAACACGCGATAAGGATTACCTGTGGGCGGCCCACCCGGAGAACGACAGCGATGATGCCTGGCGCGACACGGTTCGAGCGATGGCTGCAGCAACTCAGATCGCTGAGGAAACGGATGTGACCCTTGTATTTGAGCCAGAAGTCAACAATGTCGTGAACACGGCGGCGAAGGCGCGGCGTCTTCTCGACGAGATCGCCAGCGACCATCTGCGCGTCGTCATCGACGGCGCCAATCTGTTCCAGACGGGTCAGCTGTCGCGGATGCACGACGTGCTGGATGAGGCATTCCAACTGTTGGGTGACGACATCTGCCTGGCGCATGCAAAAGATCTGGAGACCGATGGCGACGCAGGTCACCAGGCAGCGGGTACTGGCGTGCTGGACTACGACCACTATCTGGCATGTTTGCAGCGCAGTGGATTCGACGGCAACCTGATTCTACACAGCCTCGAAGAGGCCCAGATACCTTTCTCAAGAGCTTTTGTCACGAACATCATGGAGAGATAGAATGTCGGACTTACAAGATCAGGTCGCAGTCGTCGTCGGCAGCAGTTCGGGAATGGGGCGCGCCACGGCGATTGGTTTGGCCGACAGGGGGGCCAAGGTGGTTCTCGCTGCCCGGCGTCGCGACAAACTTGAGGAACTCGCCAGCGAGATTGGCACCAATACATTGGTCTGCGTCGTCGATGTGGAGGATACGGAGCAGGTTGAAGCACTCATCCGAAGCACGTTGGATGCCTTCGGCCGCATCGACATCCTCGTCTATGCGACAGGCACGAATATCCCCGAACGCAGCCTCCAGGACCTCTCCTACGAGACCTGGAATATGATGATCAACACGAATCTGACTGGTGCCTTCTACTGCACGAAGGCCGTCCTGCCCGTGATGCGACAACAGCAAGCGGGGCTCATCATCTATCTGTCATCAGGTTGTGTGCAATCGCCGGACATGTCAGGTGTGTCCTACCAGGCAACCAAGTGCGGTATGTCGGGGCTGGCTCACGGGACATTCAAGGAAGAGCAGGAGAATGGCGTACGGACAACGGTGATTTTCCCAGGACTTTGCGACACGCCACTGGTGTTCAAACGGCCCACGCCGACGCCACCAGAGGTGATGGCGAAAGCATTACAGCCACAAGATGTGGCAGATGCATGTCTCTTCGTGGCGACGCTACCCGAACGGGCACGCGTACCCGAACTGGTCTTGTTGCCCGCTGGTCTATAATGCGAGCCCGAAGGTCCCCGGCGAGAAGGACGGCCGTAGATCAGTCGTAGATCCCCAACAACTCGATGTCGAAAATCAACGGTGTGCAGGGCGGAATCTTAGATTTTTTGCCCTTCTTTCCATACGCCAATCGTGCCGGGATCGTCAGCCTCGCCTTGCCGCCACCGGCAAGAAGCTGCAGGCCTTCCGTCCATCCAGGGATAACGTCGGTGAGTTCGAAAGCTGACGGACTCCCCCGTTTGTAGGAACTGTCGAAGACGGTGCCATCCGCAAGACGTCCCTCGTAGTGCACTTGCACGCGGTTGTCAGCCGTTGGTTTTGGCCCCGTACCTTGTTTCAACAGCAGGAACACAAGGCCAGACTCGGTCTGCATCGCCCCCTCTTCGGCGGCTGCCTGCGCGATCACTGCATCGTGTTTTGGCGATGCACAGGGATCCGCGCAGCCCACAAGACAGACACCGAGTTCCAATAGCAGAGCAGGAATCCTCCTACACATTCTGACCCACGTCCTGATCTGCGGCAGCGACGGTGAGTTGCCCTTGTACCCCATGCCGATCGATGAGTTGTTGAACCAGACCATTGCTCTTCGCCTCTTCGACAAAGTCCCTGAGAAAAGCCGCAGCGAGCGGTCGATCTCGTTTGGTGCCAATCGCTTGTTGCACCGCCGTAAACTGGCCATTGAGAATCCTGGCACCCTCTAATCGTTCCACGTCCTTGAGCAATCGCGGGCGCAAGCCCGCCAGTGCCTCCAACTCGTGATTCACAAACAGGTCGAAAGAGGCATCGACGCCATCGGATTTCTCCAGATGTGCATGTTCAATATGGTCGGCCAGCCAGAGTCCATACGCACTGCGGCCATACACTGAAATCCGCACACTCTCTCGATCTACGTCATCAACTGATTGGATTTTCGACCCTGCTGGTACGAGATAGGTCGCCTCGATCTCGGCATAAGCCGGACTGAAGTCGATCGTCTTTGCACGCTCTGGCTCTGCCCCAAGATTGCCGATGTCCCACAAATCTTCGACAGCCGTATCCGCAAGATCTCCTGGTGTGTCATAGAGGACCCAGGATACGGATACGCCCAGTCGCTGCGCTACGGCGAGAGCCATATCTGGGGAAACGCCGACGGGCACACGGGACGAATGGTCGGAAACGAGAAGAAAATTCGACAGATTGATCGCCACTCGCAGTGTCCCGGTCGGTGCAAGTTCCGCGCGTAGTTGCTCGCTCACCTGACTCATACGGGCCTACAACACATATCCGGGTAAAGGCACCGTCGCGGATTCACCACTGTGCTGCGCGTCTAGTCCAAGGATATAGGGTCCGGCAATGGCGACCCACTCTTCCGGGGACGGTTTGCTGGGTGCATTGGCAGGCCAGTTCGATCGATACATCTCGGTGTTAATGTCGCACGGATTCATCGGGATGGATGCCATTCCATCGGGCAATTCGCGTGCAATGGCTCGCATCAACCCTTCGATCGCCCATTTGCCAGCGCAATAGGGTGCCAGATTGGCCAACCCCTTGCGCCCCGCTCGTGAACTGAGACCAATGAGTGTCCCGGATCCACGCTCAACCATAGAGGGCAGGAAGGCGCGGCATACATTCGCGGTGCCATTGATGTTGACAGACAAGACCTGATCGAATTCTTCGTCACTCAGTTCCCAGGTTCGCTTTGATGCGTCGTTGCAGATCGACGCATTGCAGATGACCAGATCAGGCGTGCCCTGCTGGGCGACGACCGAATCTGCCCAGTCTCTGACATCATCAGCCGACGTGACATCCACGGCGCGAAAACTGTGCGGCGCAGGAAAACGTGCGGACAGCTCGTCGATGCCTTGCTGTGATCGGGCGCAACCCGCAATCGTCTTCCCCTGGTCGATGAACCACTGCGCCAGCACCGAGCCAAGTCCTCGCGAGACACCGGTGATGGCGATCAGATCATAGGAACTCATCTGCCGTTACTCCACGAAGCGGACATAGCCGAGGCGCTCCGGCACGTGGTAAGACTGCAGATTCAGCGGCGCCCAACCAGACAGCTCCTTGGGCAGATCTGCTCCACGCGGACGCTCATAGCGATTGACATTGATGCGCCAGACATCACCGGCAGCGGGCGGCAAGGCGGCTGTTCCGGCGATCTTGCCGAATCCAGACCAGGGCAGGGCGAATTCGAAGACGGAGCCGTCGTCGACATCGGTGCTGTCATTCACCGTGCCGTGATTCATGACGGCATGGCGCATGCCCTGCTGCGTCCAGGTGTACAGATCCGGCCATTCAACAGGATCGCCGTTGGAGTACTTGAATTCGTTATTGGGGATCCAGATGTCGTTGATCGTATCGAGACAATTGATGTGAATCTCAGCATAGTCCTTGCCATCGCCATCGGGATCGATAAAAAGTTCGATCGTCTCCTCTCGACACAGACAGTCCGTGTCTCTTTCGACCATTGAGCTCCAGATGTCCGGGTCTTCGACTGCGATCAGGAGATACAGATACTCCTCGTCCCAGAGCATCTTTGCCATCGTCTGAAACTCAGGGACCAGATCGTCGTCCTGGAAGCGCGTGAAGGATCCTACCTCGGGTGCCAGTTGCCAGGCCAGTTCGGTTGCCAGACCGTCGATGGTGATCGGACCGTCAACAAACCTGCTGTCGTAGTGGCGTTCCCAGTCCGGCGTGTCTTGAGCCTGCGCGACGGTGGCAAGGAAACCTGCCACGCACAGACTCAGGACCAGGTGAATGGCAAGATTCCGCGCGAAGGTCGTCTGCATTGGCGATCCGTCCTTTGAGTTGATACGGATGAAGCCCACTGCCGCTGAGCAAGCGAATCGAGGGTACGCCCACAGCGAAGTGAGGATGTGGCAGGTAGCCGATGGGCCGCTCAGGATGCGGCTGATGCATCTCCCGACATAGGCGCGTCATGGTCTTGCGAAAGGTGAATTGAGTCGGCACTCACCACCTGCTCTGAAAGACTGACACTTGCGGGCAAGCGTAGGGCCAAGGGCACGGCGACTCCGGCGGACACGATCATCTGGAAAGCGGCCTCCACCGTCAGATCCGTGTGCCTGATATCCTCAGGCTGCACGAGCAGCATGAACCCCGTCGTTGGATTTGGTGCTGTGGGGATAAAAATGCTGTGCGCTGGTGGCCGATCATCGGTAAAAGGCACGTCGCCGGCGAGAAAACCCAGGGTCCACGTGCCTCGACGCGGGTATTCGAAGAGAACGACCTTCTTGAAGCCAGCCCCCGTGGGCGATGTCATGGTCTCCATCAACTGCCGAACGGGGCTATAGATGGTGCGCACCAATGGCAGTCGCTCGATCGCCTCGCGCGCCTCCGCCCAGAGTCGTCGTCCGAGGACATTGGTTACAACTGTGCCGACCCCATAGAGAATGACGATCGTGATGGCAAAGCCGATGCCACTGTAATACCAGTCTGGATTACCAAAAAAGGCGGCGAAGGGTTTGACCAGAGGACGCGAAAAACCGTCTGCCCAATCGAACAATTTCCATAGGACAAAACCGGTGATCCAAAGAGGCGCAATGATCGATACGCCCGCCATAAGGCGTGTACGGACCCTGAACACACTAGGAGGCGGTTCGGCCTGGGCCTCATTAGGCGTTTTGTCGGTAGCGTTTGGATCAGAATTCATGTTTTGAAGACGATTGCGAGTTGAAGACGATGTCGTTGCGAAAAAGCCCGATCAGGAACGCGGTAGCTTAGCGAGCGCCTCGCCCCACAGCAAACATGTAAAGCCAACGTGGCGGGCGCGGTGTCCTGCTCCTATCATCCTCTTCCATGATAGACTCGTCAACAGATCGATATGCAGTGGGTGATCCGGCCCTCGTGCTTCTCAGTGGTGGCATGGATTCCGCGACGTGCCTTTGGTGGGTCCGGGCCCACAGCAGTGCCCCCGTGCATACTGTCAGCATCGACTATGGCCAGCGTCATTGTGTGGAGCTCGACTTCGCACGCCAGTTGTCACAGCTGGTTGGAGCCACTTCGCATCGGCAGATTCAGGTCGACCTGAGTTCAGTGGGTGGCAGTCCACTCACAGACCCGAATCTTGAGGTGCCCGCGGCGACGGACAACCGCCAGGTGGCAACCGTCGTCCCCTTCCGAAACCTACTGTTTGTCACGCTCGCCGCCGGCGTCGCCGAGGTCGAAGACATTCACGACCTGTTTATCGCGCCTGTTCGTGATGATCAAGCGGCCTATCGTGATTGTCGCCGGGAATTCTATGACAGCTTGCAGTCGACTCTGGGGCTGGGGGCCTCAGAAGAGGCAGCCTTCCGTATCCACACGCCGCTGATTCAGTACACGAAGAAGGATGTCGTGCGCAAGGGCTTGGAACTCGGCGTCCCCTACGAACTGACCCACACATGTTATGAAGGTCGGCGCCCAGCGTGTGGTGTCTGTGATGCTTGCAGTGAGCGCTTGGCCGCCTTCGCCGCCCATGACATGGACGATCCCATTGACTACGAGAATCGAGAGAACCTGTGAAACGGGAGAGCCTGTGAAAATCGAGCACGTCGAGGCAATCCATCTGCGCCTGCCCACAGTGCTTGAAGTAGCCGACGGCACGCAGGATGTGCTGCTGGTCCAGCTTCGCACGGAAGATGGAACAACCGGACTTGGAGAGGTCGTGTCCTGCAGCTATGTCGCCAGGGCCGTCGTTGAGTCTCCACGGTCGGCACCATTTCGCCATGGCCTGGCGGCCATTGTCACCGGCTTGGACGTGAACGATGCGGCTGGGATCGACGCGGCCATGATCGAGGGAACCGCCTGGTATGGCCCCGGCGGCATCGCACGCCATGCGATGAGTGGTGTGGACATGGCCCTGTGGGACATACGGGGTAAGATGGCGGGTGTTCCGGTGCGCAGACTTCTCAGCGACCAACCTGTCGACCAGGTTCCAGCCTACGCCAGCGTCCTTTGGCCAGATACACCTTCACAGGTGAGCGCTTCGGCCGCCGAATTTGTCGCGGCGGGCTACCAGTTCGTCAAATACGGCTGGGGTCCCATGGGGCCAGATGCTGCCCTGGACGTCGAACTCGTTGCCGCTGCAAGACAGGCCCTGGGAGATGCTGCACTCATGGTTGACGCCGGTCGTGCCTGGGATTCAGCCACCGCGATTGCACGCAGCCACGCCTTCGCCCCCTATGACGTCACTTGGCTGGAGGAGGCACTGCACCCCTATGACTTCGAGGGGCATCGGCTTCTCTGTGCCGAATCAGCTGTGCCGATTGCCGGGGGGGAGGCGATCACTTTGCTGGAGGAATACGACCAGCTCCTGGCGACAGGATTGCATTATGTGCAGCCCGATCTGGGTCGCGTCGGCGGCATCAGTTATGGTCAACGCCTGGCGCAGCGTGCTGCCGTCGCACAATGCCGTCCCGTGCCGCACGCCTTTGGCACGGGCGTCCTGCTCGCTGCCTCGGCGCAGTGGACGGCGGCAGCCGCTGAGCCTCTCACAGAATACACCCGCGCCCCGTCTCCTCTGGCACGCGATCTCGTACGACATACGATGAATTTCCGCGATGGCCATCTGTATCTCGACGATACGCCGGGACTCGGCGTCGAACTTGATGACGAAGTGGTGAATCGCTATCGCGTCTGACACAATTCTGGTGTCATGAGGCTATAGCAAAGCAGGCAACGGCCGGGAAAGCGCGGATCCTCTCAGAGGAGCGGCGGCCAATCTGATGTGAATTCAGGATTTCTTGATCGGGGACAACACGGCGTCTGGTGACAGGTGATAACGTGTCTTGGTCTCGGGACAGGTGAATTCGGTTTCACCTGGTTCCGCCTGCAGGGCATGGCCCGCTTCACTGACCCAGCCGCTCTGACGAGCAGGGACACCGACGACCATGGCATAGGCGGGAACATCACGAGTAACGACGGCCCCAGCCCCTACGAGGGCGTATTCGCCGATCGTGACGCCACAAACGATGGTGCAATTAGCCCCCAGCGTCGTACCCTTCTTCACCCTGGTCTCACGGAACTCGGTCTTGCGCTCGATGAAGGCGCGGGGATTGATTACATTTGTAAACACCATGGACGGACCGCAGAATACTCCATCTTCAAGTATGACCCCTTTGTAAACGGAGACATTGTTCTGCAGCTTGCAACCGTCGCCAATGTGCACATCCCGGTCGATGTAGACATTTTGGCCGATGCTGCAACCGGCGCCGATACGAGCACCGGCCATGATGTGACAGAAGTGCCAGATGTTGGTGTTGTCGCCGATTTCGACGGGTTCATCAACACAGGCTGTCGGGTGGATGCGAGCAGGTGACAAAATTGGAGTCCGTTTCTGTCAATCGTTTGATTTGAACAAAATATAGGCCCGAGCCGTAACAAGCGACGAAGTCGCTAAGGCGGTTCATCGCGCATGAGAGAACACAAGGAAAGATGCTATGAAGCTGTCCACATTCGCCATCAAGGGTGAGGAACGTGTCGGTGCCGTCATCGCCCGTGACAAGGTCATGATAGATCTTGCCGCCGTGGAGAAGACCGCCGCCCGACGTGAAAAGCGCCCCCGCAATGAGTTCTACGGTAGTATGCTGGAATTTCTTAACGCTGGTGCCAAAGCGATGGCAGCAGCAAAGAAGCTCGTGCAACCCTTGAAGGATGAGATGGGTGACGAGCCCAATCCAGACGGCAAGACAACGCATCTGGTGACGAAGATCAAACTCCGTCCCCCCGTTCCGAATCCAGCCAAGTTGTTCTGCCTTGCCGGCAACTACCAGGATCACATCGAAGAAGGTGGGGGCCGGATGACGGCCCAGGACAAGGAGACACCCCGTGTCTTCATGAAACCCCCGACGACGACCGTGATCGGCCCTGACGAGAAGATCCTCATCCCACCAGTCGCCCAGGCCGTTGACTGGGAGGGTGAACTCGCCGTGATCATCGGTCGCAAGGCGAAGGGCATCATCGCCAAGGATGCGCTCAAATACGTCGCCGGATACACGGTGATGAACGACGTCTCCGAGCGCAAGCTGGAGATCAAGAAGCGCTCCTCGAGCCGTCCGAAGGACGAGTGGTTTGACTGGCTCAACGGCAAGTGGCTCGACACATCCGCGCCCCAGGGGCCATGGTTCGTGACGACAGACGAGATCAAGAACCCTCAGGATCTCGATATCAGCACCTTCATCAATGGCTCGCGCAAGCAGCACAACAACACGGGCCAGATGCTCTACTACGTGGCCGATATCATCGAGTATATCTCTGCCATCATCACCCTCGAACCAGGTGACATTATCAGCACCGGAACAATTTCGGGTGTGGGTGCCACGACGGGGACCTTCCTCAAGGATGGTGACCGTGTGGAGATAGAGATCTCCAAGATCGGTGTGCTGAAAAACGACGTGGCTGCGTCGAAGAAGTGACGTCCGCCTCAGGGGACGACACCAGTACAGAGCCCGCTTCCGCTACCGAGGAAGCGGGCACAAGAGCTGGCGACTGCCAGACGTCAGGCCCGACTTCCTCTGGATTGTGGAGTCGGGCCTTTGTCGTGCTCTGCGTGCTGTCCTTTCTCGCCGGCGTCGCCGCTGCGCCCTATCAGTCACTCCTGCCAGTCTACGTGGAGGCAGACCTGCAGCGTCTGCCCCTGTTCACCGCCTATCTACGCGCCATCGCCCTGGTTCTCGGAGGCGTTTTCGCAGTGATCGGTGGCAGAATGTGTGATCTGCTCGGTCTGAAGGCGACTCTGTTGATCGGACTCGCCGGCAGCGTCCTCACCGGCCTCGTCTTCCACAACACCCAGGTCCTGACACTGACGGCTCTCGTGCTCGTCATTGGTGCCGCCCAGGGCCCATTGAGCACGGCGGGGCAGAGTTATCTGATCGCAGCAGCCGGTCCCGCACGACTCGGGCTCGGTGGTGCACTCTACTTCCTCAGCGGCACCCTCGGCAACTCGATCGGAAGTTTCATGACCGGCCTGGTGAAGGACGATTGGGCCTTCAGTGAATTGGGTTCGGTGATGATGGTGACAGTAGGAATCGTCGTCGTCCTCGGCATCCTGCTGTTGCCCGCCACGCAAGGACAACCGCGAGCAGCGGACGGCAAGCGACAGCGAATGGCTTTGTGGTCGTCCTACCGGCCCTTACTGCGTCAGAGAAATGTTCACCTGTTGATCGGGCTGCGCTTGTCGATCACGACATTCTGGGGCATGGCGTCACTCATCCTTCCTCTGCTCATCTTCCGCGCCAGTGGCTCAGCGGCGACGACCGCCTTCTATGCCTCTGTATCGCTGGCCTTTGCGGCAGGTGGTCAATTGCTGACAGGTCTGGTGCGCGATCGCTTCGGTCGCAAGGCGCCCCTGCTTGTCTCAGCGATTGGAATCGTTGTCAGCGCCCTCTTCCTATCCGTCTCAACCGATTCTGTACCGTTGTTGTTTGTCTTTGGCACAGCGTTGACCACCACAGCGTGGGCCGTGTCGACGCTGGTTCCGGTGCTGATCGCCGAAGTGGCAACCGCTGCGGAGAAGAATCGCCTCGTTGGCCTGGGCCACTTCGTCTGGAGTGCGGCGATGGTCACCGGCTCGCTTCTTGGAGGTTGGCTGGTGCAGATCGATCCTGCCATCCCCTTTACGTTGGGCGCTGGATCGGCGGCGATTGGAACCATGTGTGCCTGGCAGCTATGTCGTCGCCTCAAACAGACGATGGCGACGGGGTAGCGTATGCGAAGAGCGCAACTACTGCTGGTCAGCCTCGCCCACTTCTGTGTGGATTCCTATGCGACCATGCTGGCACCGGTCCTGCCACTGGTCATCGATCGTCTGGGGTTGAGTCTGGCCAGTGCCGGCATCCTTGGCACCATCGTCTCAGCATGCAACCTTTCCCAACCCCTGTTAGGGATGTGGGCAGACAGGATGCGACGCCGATGGCTCGTGATCGGCGGCCTCGGACTGGCAGCCATCTTTACGCCATTAATGGGAATAGCCCCTTCGTACTACACCCTCGTCGCAGCGCTGACGATTGGCGGCTTTGGCGTCGCCGCATTTCACCCCCAGGTCTTCTCTCTGGCGGGAGAACTCAGTGGCGACCGACGTGCGTTCGGTATCGCATTGTTCATCTTTGGTGGCACCCTGGGCCTCGGTGTTACGCCGCTGTGGATGCCTTTCTATGCCGAGCGCATTGGTCTTGAATTTCTGCCCGTGGTCACCATCCCGGGACTCATCTTTCTATTTCTGGTCTGGCGCTGGATCCCACTCGACAATCCGCACTTGGCTGACGATGCGCCGGCGCAGCAGGTCAGCGGCCTGAGCGATGTCGCTGGTGGCCTGGCCATCATCGTTGCCGTTGTCGTTCTGCGGTCTGTGACGGGTCTTGGATTTGGTTTCTTTCTGGCTGTGCTCTCCAAAGAGCAGGGCATGGGGACCGCCGCTATCGGCATTCCGCTGGCGGTCTACAACATCTCCGGTGTCGTGGGTGCGCTGCTGTTTGGCTATCTCGCCGATCAGGTCACGCCAAAACCACTTGTTTGGGGATCACTGGCACTTTCTGCACCCGCCCTGTACGCCTTCCTCCATATGCAGGGACCACTCAGCTACGTCGCCCTCGCCATCGGTGGCGGGCTGTTGCTGTCATCCAATTCGATCCTTGTCGCTCTCGCCCAGGAGTTGGCCCCACAGCAATCGGGGCTGGCCTCCAGCCTGCCCCTTGGCTTTAGCTGGGGCCTGGCGGGTCTGGCTCTTGGCCCCATCGGCTGGGTCGCCGATCGTATCGGAATCGCCGAGACCTTGTCCTGGCTGGTTCTGCTACCACTTGTCACTTCCCTGGTCGCCCTGTTCCTGCCGCGAGGCGGCGGACGAGGAGGCTCAAGAAAAATCGAAGGAGAACAACAATGAATAATTCGCTGTGGAACAACATCTATACCGCCCTGGCCTGTGATATCATGGACGGCATGGGCTATCGCGATCAGGCGCTCTCCTATGACCTGCGACCGGCGCGCGATGACAACTGGTTTGCCGGGCCTGCAGTCACCCTGGATGCCCATGAAAGTGACGAGAAGAGTGACGATCCCTACGGCAAGATCTTCGAAGCCTATGACCTGGTCAGCGCCGGAGACGTGATCGTCGTAGCAACCAATGGCGAGTTGAAGTCCGGACTCTGGGGTGAGTTGTTGTCGACGGCTGCCGCTGCCCGTGGGGTACAGGCAATGGTGACGGATGGACTGGTGCGAGACATTCGATTGATGAATGACATGGGATTCAGCTGTTTCAGCCGGGGCTATTCACCACTGGATTCAGCGGGTCGTATTCTGCCAACGGCCGTGCAGGTACCGATCACTTGCGGTGGCGTGACGATTCAGCCCGGTGACTTCATCCTCGCTGACTATGAGGGGGTCATTTCGATTCCTGCCGCCATCAAGGATGAGGTCCTTGTGAAGGCGCAGGAAAAACTCGCAGGAGAGAACACAGTGCGAGACGTTCTAGCCTCGGGTCGATCGCCGCGTGAGGTCTTCGACGAGTACGGAATCCTCTAGACACAGCGGATCACAAACAAGTACCCCCGTCGGTGGTGTAAGTAAAACCACACCATCCGACGGGGGTTGCCCTAAGGAGGATTAGGAGGTGTTCGGACCCGCGGAGACCGGCCGATCCATCGCGGGCCTACACATGTCATCGGCACTCGACATGGTCTCTTGAGGAAAATGCCAGTCGAAGTTGTAAGTCGTTGTTTTTTTCTATTGTTGGAAACCTGTCAAACGACCGACTTACGGCCTGGCCTCAGATAGCTGCTAATGCCTGGGAGAAGTCATCCCAGAGATCTTCGGCGGCCTCAATGCCCACTGCGACGCGAATCAGCTCGTCGCCAATCCCGAGAGCCAGACGTTGTTGCGCTGTCTGGCCCGCATGGGAGGTGACAGCGGGGCGACAGACCAGAGATTCGACCCCTCCCAGACTCGGTGCATCCACGGCGAGAGCCAACCGATCCAGAACTCGTTGAGCCTGCTCACCATCTCCCTTGATGGCAAAACTCAGAACCCCGCCCCCCTGCCCTCTGAACCACCGTGAGGCGCGCGTGTGAGCCGCATGCTCAGGAAGCCCGGGATAGTGAACGGCCGCCACTTTATCGTGCTCGTGCAGGCGCTCGGCGAGAAATTGCGCATTGTGACATTGCTGCGTCATACGCAGATCCAGTGTCTTGAGTCCACGATGCAAAAGAAAACAGGCGTGCGGATCGAGAATTCCGCCAAGATGGTTGAGTCGGTGTGTGATCCGTGCAATATGCTCTGCCGAAGACGCCACACAGCCTGCGACAATATCCGAGTGGCCATTGAGATACTTGGTGGCACTGTGCAATTCGACGTCGATGCCCATCGACAGGGGCTGAAAGATTGCAGGAGAAGCAAAGGTATTGTCGATGAGAGAGATCAGTGAATGCTGTCGGCAGAAGTCGACGACGGCTGGTAGATCAGGCACCTGAAGTAGCGGATTGCTCATGGTCTCGACGTAGAAGATGCGGGTTTCAGGCCGCAGCGCTTTTGTCCACGCAGCGGGATCTTCGATATCGACGAAGTCCACATCGATCCCCATGTCTGCCGCTTCTTCCTGAAGAAAGCTGAGTGTCCCACCGTAGAGACAATCCTGAGCGAGGATATGATCTCCCGCCCGCACGAGACTCAGAATCGCCGTGCTGATTGCCGCCATACCAGAGCCGGTGACCAACGCCGCCTCCGCCTCGCACAATCCGGCGAGCTTACCAGCCAGACGTTGGTGGTTCGGAGAATTGCTCAGCCTCAAATAGCGGATGTCGTCATAGGCTGTGCCCTCTTCCGGCGTCGCGGCTCGATAGGTGGCACTCTGAAAAATAGGTAGCGTCACGGATCCTTCGATGCGAGGCTCTTCACTGTCGTGGATCAGACGTGTCGCCAGCTGATGTCGTTTGTTCATCGTACGAACCTGTCGATGAGCCCCTCATAGAGGCGGATGAAGTCTTCGCGGCCATTGCTGCGATTGTAGAAATAGCAGAACGGATTCGGATTCAGTTCCAGGATCGTGAGTCCATCCGCCGCATCGATCACATCGATGGCGTAGAACCCAAGATCGATGACCTGCGCGATACGGCTTGCGAGGTCAGACATTCGGGATAGCAGATCGGCATCATCGACTCGCACGGCGCGGCCAGAGCTGTGATGAAGGGGATTCAGATCACCGTCGACGGCCCCCTCGCTGTCGCTCTGTTTGCCATAGTCCAGGAGCAACTCCCCCCCGTGGCGAGAACTCGATATTCTGCGCCGGACACGAAGGCCTGGATCAGCAGCAGATTGTCGAGGAATCCAGCATTCTCGAACAAACTCTGCAGTCGCCGCCCGGCAGCAGCGCCATCCACTTCCGGATACACTCCCTGTGACACGGAGCTGCGTGGCTTCTTGATCACGACGGGATAGCTCAACTGGCTGTCCACATCGTCAATCATCTGCTGCACATTGTCGTGTGTCTTGTAGCGACTGAAACGATCATCTGCATAGGGATTGAAGACCTGCAAAGCCTTGGGCACGAGCAGGTGCGCCGCCTCAAAGATCTCTTGCTGATAGCCCTTGTCTTCGGCCAGACGGGCGGCAACGTAGTCATTAAAGGGATGTTTGTTGCGATAGAACAGAAGTGGTCGGACGCCTCCCTCCAGACGCCTGACGTTGCCGTCGGCGGACACAGGCTGCATCTGTAACCCCTTGCGCCGGCACGCCGCTTCCAGGCAGATCAGACTCTCCTGGGCCACATCTTCACTGATGCCCTCCGCCTCGTGGGGCAGATGTAGAATTTCACGCGTTCGCGCGATCAGGTAGAGGGATCCCGTGACGCAGACTGGCCCGGTATTTCCAGCCTCACGCAAGGCTTCCTCAATGCTGAGGTTTACTTGCGTCTCGATCCCCTGCGGTGCGATCGCCGCCAGGGCCTCAGCGCTCATCGCCTTGGGATGGTCGACCTGCGTGAGGACGAAACGACTCGCCACCTTCGACAGCGCCGCAAGAACGCCGGCTGCATCGTGCCCCCGCAGCAAGGCAACGACGAAACACCAGCGCGCGCCAAGGGGAAGGAGAGCTTCTGCGAGGGCCTGGGCAGCGGCGGGGTTGTGTGCCCCGTCGAGGACCAGTACCGGCTCACGGCGAACGACCTCAAATCGACCCGCATGAGAGAAGTGATCGATCGTGTCCGTGGCGATTCTGGCCGTGATGGCAGGTTGCAGATACTTGGCCACAGCAAGAGATAGTCGCGCATTGTCGACGAATGTGCAGGGGCGCTCGTCGCTGGCTGCCAGCGGCATCACCTTCTGCGACCTGTCCACAACGGATATGGGAATCTCGGCCTTGGCGCAGTGCTGGCGCATGTGATCGAGCACATTCCTGTCCTGTGCTGCCATCGTGAACAGCGGCTGACCAGGACGGGCGATGGGTAGCTTCTCATCAGTGATCTCGATGAGACTGTTTCCCAGAATTTCACAGTGATCGAGGCTGATTCTGGTCAGGACAGCCAGATCGTGATCCCAGGCATTGGTGCTGTCATACCGACCACCCAGACCCACTTCGTAAATGGCGATATCCACCTCATGCCGCGCGAACAGATCGGCAGCAAGGGCCGTAAGGGCTTCGAACCGAGAGAATTCGCCAAGTTCCTCCGTGGCGAATCCACGTGTAGCATCGTAAAGGCGAGTGAGTCCGTCAGCCCAGTCATCTTTTGACAGAAGTTGACCGTCGACGCGAATGCGCTCGCGCTGGCTGTGCAGATGGGGCGACGTATACAGCCCGCATCGCAGTCCGGTAGCCTGCAGCAAACTCGCCAGCAGGCCGGCAACCGTCCCTTTGCCATTGGTGCCGCCGACGATGACACTGCGCACGCCCTCCTGCGGGTCACCCAGGCGACACAGGAGGCTGCGGACACGAGGCAGATAGTCTTCCACTGGCCCCAGTGCGGGGCGCCCACGCTCCCAGTCGGGAAGTGTGTCGAGGAAACGCTTGCCACGGAAGTAGTCCATGAGAAATCAACCGCCGCGCGTGTGCATCTCGCGCCGTGGATCCTGGCGCAACTCCTGGATCTGATAGAGCGCCCCACGTTCGGGGACATCGAGACGCTGCTCAGCACCGCGATCATCACGCTGCCCCCAGACCTGTGCAATGCGGGTCGTCAGCTGCTCTGCTGTGGCTCCTTCGCGCAGCATCGAGCGCAGATCGATGCCATCACCTGCGTAGAGGCACAGATACCAAAAGCCATCCGCCGTCAGGCGACTGCGATCGCAGGTTCGACAGAATGGCTGCGTCGTGGAGGCGATGATCCCGACACGGGCCCCATTGGGCAACGTGAAAGATTCTGCCGGCGCCGCCCCCCGAGATGGTTCAGGTGTAACGGGCCCGAAATGAGCGGCCAATCTCGTTAGGATGTCCTCGCGCGTCACAACGCGCTCTGCAGACCACAGAGTGGCGCCCCCGACATCCATGTATTCGATAAATCTCGCCTGCGCGCCATGATCAGTGGCAAAATCGACGAGATCGATGAGTTCGTCATCGTTGAAATCCTGCATGACGACGGTATTGAGTTTCAGTTCATCAAAGCCGACTTCACTGGCGGCACGAATCCCCTTGAGGACATCGTCGAGTGCAGCCCGTCGGGTGAGCGTTTCGAAACGCCCAGGCTTCAGAGAATCAAGGCTGACAGTAATGCGCTTCAACCCGGCATCGCGCAGGGGCCCCGCCCAGCGTGCCAACTGCGTGGCATTTGTCGTCAGGGCCAGATCCTCAACACCCGACCGCCTCGCCAGATCGCGGATCAGATCAACAAGCCCCGAGCGCAGGAGCGGTTCGCCACCCGTTAGTCGCACCCGCCGGACGCCCCGTGAGACAAAGGCGTCGACGAGGCGCAGAATCTCGTCAAAGGTGAGAATGCCCTCTTTGGGCAACCACGTGTAGTCTTCTTCCGGCATGCAGTATGCACAGCGAAGATCACACCGGTCGATGACGCTGACCCGCAGTGAGCGCAATGGGCGACCGAGGGCATCGACGGAAACGCCGGGGGATTGAGAGGTTTGTTTTGTCATAGCTGGTTGGACGAGAGGGAGGGATGAATATACGGGCGCACTTCTGTGAGCCTACGAGTATCAGTCATTCTGGCAACTGCTCATAGGCCTGCCAGACGATGCCAAGGTCGCGCCGGGCACGTTGAAGATTCGAATAGGGGGCCTCCAACTCACCGCGTACACATGCGAGAAACTCCTCCGTCATCGTACGATAGCCCATCAGATCTTTGAATCCCGGAAAACTCAAGCCCTTTCGCCCCGGTCCCCGCACATCGACATAGATGCCATTGCATTCAAAGAGAATCCGTCCGTCGCTGCCATCTGCGCGGCAGTGTTGGAGAGTTCCCTTCAGTAAGGCGGGAACATCCCAGGCGTAATGCAGTTCGGCGTTGATATCACCGTAGGTGAGATTCACGAGCGCCTGGCGCTCTGGCGTACCATCCCAGGTGGGAAACTTCGCCACAACACGAGAGGGTGACACAATTGGCGGCGATTCCGTCTGCGGTGATGACGCAGCATCCATGAGGTCTGCAGCGAGAGCGACGAAGTGGATTCCCCCCTCCAATAGCGCTCCATGGGCAGACTTCCAGCCCACGGCAACCTGCTGGGAGCATTTGCCCAACCGAAGTTGCGCAACTGTACCGATGCCACCCCAACCTATCGTCTCACGCAACAAGAGCGTCGAGGGTTTGTAGTAATAGTTCTCGGCGACCATGAGGATCGCTGAACTGTTGCTGGCTGCCACCTCGATTAACTGCAACTCTTGCGGCGTGACGCAGAGTGGTTTTTCCACGAGCACGCTGCGGCCTGCTGCAAGAGCCGCAAGGACGGCTTCTGTGTGCACCTCGGGTGGTGTGGCGATCACCACGGCGTCACAGCGCTGCAGCAGCTCCTCGAAATGGTCTGCTGTCGAGCCGTTGAATTTCTCTGCGAAATTCTCAGCGGCGAGGCGACTGCGATTGTGGAAACACAGATCGACGCCCTGCTTGTGCAATTGGCTGGCATGTAGTCCGCCGATTGCGCCACAACCGCTGATACCAATGGTCACAGGTGTGATGGTCATTGCCCCGCCATAATGTCAGGAGCGACGCGAAGTGCATTGGCGGCAATCGTGAGACTTGGATTCACTCCTGCGGACGTGACAAAGCAGGATCCGTCCACAACCCACAGTCCCGCCGTTCCCCAGACGCGGCAATTCGCATCGAGGGCACTCGACGAGGGTGATTCTCCCATCAATGCCGTGCCGAGGCCATGGGAGAAGCTGTCGATTTCGTGACGGCGCGTTATCCAGGCCCCCGCCTGGCGCAGAATACGGCGTGCTTTCCCGACCAGATAGTCGCGACGCCGCAGGTCGGCATCGGTGTACTCGTGATCAATCCGCGCGATCTGATGCCCATACGCATCTCGCTCTGCTGTGAGGGTGACTCGATTCTCGCTGCCAGGATCATCTTCGGCGACCACGAGAAGATTCTGCATGTATCTGGTGAAGCGCGCCGCAGCCGTCTTGAGTCCGAAGGGGGCGAAGTGTGAAATCACGTCGGCAGATGGTGTGTAGATATCCTGGATCGTACCAACCGACGTCCCCAGTTCCTCGCGTACATCCTCATAGAAATCGGTCAGACACAGTTGCTTGTGAAAAAGCTGCTCCGGATTGGTCGCGAAGGGAAAAACACCGGTCAGCACGGCATTACAGTGGCGCATCAAACGACGGCCGATCCAATCGCCACCAGATGAGATCTCATGGACGCCCGAGCGCAGCAGAATGGCCGGCGAACCGAGAGCCCCTGCAGCAACGACGACTCGATCTGCTTCGACACGGAAGGATTCCCCCGATGCTGCGTCGATACCCTCGACGACACGAGCTCGTTGGCCGGTGAATTCGATGTTCCCCACAACCGCACCTGGCCGAATCTCCAAACCCGACGTCACCGCAAGCCGCAGAACCGTCGCCGTCAGATCGTTCTTGGCCTCGATGCGACAGGGAAAGCCGTCACACGTGTTGCACAACACACAGCGAGAGCGGCTTTCGTCAGTAAAGTTGATCGCCATCGGTAGACGAAAGGGTCGCCACCCCAAATCGGTTGCCGCTTCATGAATCCGCTTCGCCGGTGCCGTCAGTTCCGGTGGCGCCGCACCATAGGCAGTGCTTCGTGGTGGCTCATAGGGATCCTCGCCCTGTAGACCATGGACACCTAACAGGTCTTCTGCCCGCGTGTAGTGAGCCTCGAGATCGTCATAGCTGATCGGCCACGTCTCGACATCCCGCGGACGCAGGCGCAGGGACGCACCTCCATAGAGAACGGAATTCCCCCCCAGCATCTGCATTGGATAGATAGGCGCAGGTTGTCTGGCGCCATACTGGCGTATCTGTAGCGGCGAAGGGCCGGCATAGCGGCCTTCGAGCAGAATTTTCCGCGGATCCCAGTCGTCCTCATCGCGTGCGACGGGCAAGCCACGCTCCAACATCAGCACACGCAATCCGGCTTCTACGAGAGCCAGTGCACTGAATGCTCCGCCAAAACCAGAGCCGATGATGACGGCGTCGTAAGCGATGGGGAGCTCAGACAGTCGCTGCGTCGGCCCCGGCAAGGACCAGCAACGCCTGTATATAGAGCCCAATCAGGCCGGCGATGATCACCAGTGCTGCGTAGTGATAACGCTCTCGTTCGTCGAGATGTTTCTGAATTCGATCGATATCCGGACGGAACTTCCCGGACATGTTCCGCTGGATATATGTCTTGTAGTATTCGACGACGAATCGCTCCAGGCCGCCATTCATGTACACGAGGAAACCTAGAGAGATCGGTGCCGCAGGATCGTTGCTGTAGTAGAAGACGGGACTAAGCAGAGCCAGGACAAAACCGGAGCGTTGGAACTTCAGCGGCTTGAATCCTTCAAAGGGGGCATCCTTGTAGGCACCTCCCAGAGAGACAAGCAATCCCGTTGCGTACGCCGTGAGGGCGATCGGCACAAAGCGTTCTATCGTGACGTCAATCCACAACACGGCAAATACGACGCCGACGATCGCGACACCCGTCACATATCGTAAGAGATCGCTGCCCACGTGGTGCCCAAAGAACGTGATACGCGATGGAACGAAATACTTGTCCTGGTCCTCGGTGCGAAAGAATCCCTTGTAGATCTCAGCGAGGAAGCGTTCGAGGCCCATCGTCAGGAAAAACAGTTGAAAGAGACTCAGACCCTGCAGGCGCGCATCAAAGGGCGGGACAAAGTACAGAACCAGGAAGATGATGACGTTGAAATAGATACTTCTAGGGAATGTCTTCGGCTTCAATCCCTCATAAGGAGAGTCCTTGAAGGTTCCCCATAGAGAGGTGTACAGACCAGAAACGGCAGAGACTGCCAGCTGCATGGGAAAACTCATCGCCACTGTAGATCCGGAAAGAGGAACGGAAGCTGCAAAAGATATCGGACCATGGAGGCATTCGCCACGAATTGGCTTCGATTTACTCCGCCACTCCTGTGCGATAGCTTACCAGCCGCAACTCATCTACCTCATTGCTGTGAGAATCTGACATGCGTCTAGGCGTAGTCGGCATGTTGCCGGCTGACTTCCGTGACATCACCAACGAACATCTGGCGGCCATCGCCGATCTGAAATTGACAGCAGGTGCCTTTCACGCTCCCGGGGCGATGCTCGGTGGCGTCACCGCCGTAGAGGCCCACTCGGTGCGCGATCTATTTGCCGCAGCAAACATGGATCTTGCGCAGTTTGGCATCGGTTTTGGCGAATGTCTCTTCGATCCATCCCAACAGATCCGTGACGGACTTCGTAGCACGATCCAGGATGGACTCCGGGTCGCCGCCGATCTCGGCGCCGGCTGCTGTCTCATCCGTACCGGGAGTCTGAGCGAGCGGGGCTCCTACAGCCCGGACCCACGCAATCACTCGCCCGAATCACGCGACCTGCTGCTGAGTAGCCTACGCCATGTGGCCGAAGATGCAGAGGCGGCCGGAGTGACCGTTGTCGTGGAGACGCATCTGTTGACGATCATGAATTCTCCCGAGACGAATGCTGCAATCCTCGGGGAGATCGGCTCGCCGCGATTGCAGGTTGTGATGGATTGCGTCAATCACTTCCAAGGCCTGCATCAGGTGTATGACTCCCCTGCGCGTATCGATCAGATCTTCGCATCCATGGGTTCCATCTCCTGTGTTGGGCACTTGAAGGACGCCAAGGTCCGTGACGGTTTCGTCATCCATATCGATGAGGAAGTTCCGGGTGAAGGAGACCTCGATCTGGGTCATCTCATGCGCCGCTGGCATGAAATTCACCCCAACGGCTACATGTTACTTGAACATTTGCCCAATGAGAGATACCCATTGGCCGCGGCGAATGCTCTACGAATTGCCGCCGAAGCGGGCGTCGATATTCACTAACACCAACAGTTGATCGAGTAGGGAGCATGTCCAGCGACCCATTGAAGGCAGCCAAGACGTGCGAACTTCACGTCCACATCGGTGGCTGTTATACCGTGGATGATCTGATTCATCTGGCCGGCCCCCACGCGGATCAGATCGACTGGTCGATCTACATAGAATCCTACCAGGATGCCTTTGATATCCAGCCAGAACCGGCTGCCTGGATTCGTCGCGCTGCGTCAGGAGATGAGGCAGCCATCCGCAGTATCCACGAACACTATGTCTACACAGAGGCAGACGGCGCAGATTTCGCACGCTTCATGGCGAAATTCAGTCTCGCCCTGGCGACTCTGCGTCATCACTATCAGATCGACAGCTACGATGACTGCATCGCGCGAGCCGTCGATGGCCACCGACAGCAAGGCATCGACTACGTAGAGTTTCGCGCCATGGCACCCTGTGGCATCGAGAACCCTGAGCGCTTTATCGACTTTCACCACCAAAATGCGCGGGTCATTGCCGCAGCCTGCCAACCGGGATTTACCGCCCGCTACGTTCCCTCTATCCCTCGTTGGCAGCCACTGGACGCGTATGTCATCGTACGCCAGTGGCTGACCGACGAGCCTGACCTGGCAAGCTCAGTCGTTGGGTTTGATTTCTGCCATTTCGAGGAGGGGCATCCTCCCCGTACGACGCGTGACTTCTTTCGCCGCTTCCACGAAGATGAAGCAGCGCTTGACGGCCCGCAGCTGGAAATCCTCTATCACGTGGGAGAGATCTACTTCGACAAGTCTCTCGAGAGTGCGATGCGATGGTGTCACGAAGCGGCCGAACTGGGTGCCAAACGTCTTGGCCACTGCACAGCGTTGGGTCTGGACCCCACCGTTGCCGTGGCACGACAGCAGAACGCACATGAGGTGGAACTCGTCACAGAACGGATCGATCAGATCGACTATGACCTGCGTCTGCGGGCCGAGCTTGAAGATGCTGGTGTTAAGGTAGATGTCCGTGCCCTCACCAGCGAGCGCGAGGATCTGCGCTCGCTGGCGCCTGAGGCATCCGTCAGAAACACATATGACGAAAGCCGACTCGAGCAGATTCGCCGCCGCCAGGACTTTGTGTTGGCGAAACTCAGCCAATGCAACGCTGTCATCGAGTCTTGCCCCAGTTCCAACATGCGCCTCGGGAGTGTCCCGGGCGCTGCCGACCACCCGGTACACCGATTCCTCGACAGCGATGTGGCTCTCGTGCTCGGCGCTGATGACCCTGGCATCTTTGCATCACCACTGGCCGCCGAGATAGACTGGGTCGCATCTACGACCTCCCTGACCACTCAACAGCTGGCCAGGCGCCTGGGAGACCCCCGGCGCTACGCGTGTGGCGCTGGCGCATGAACGAAAGAGACAGTCGATGATGGCTCCAACCTCTCCGCGGATCGGACTGATCGGCTATGGCTATATCGGTCGCTATATCTATGAGCAGATTGTAACACGTCCTGAACTCGGCTTGCAGATCGGCTTCGTACACAATCGCAGTGCCGAGGCTGTCGCCGAACTGCCAACGGACATCGTGTTGGAAGACGTCGGCGACTTCGCCGGGTGTGGCGTCGACCTGATCGTCGAATTGGCCCACCCGGACGTCACGCGGCTGCACGGTGAGTCGTTCTTGCAGGAGACGGACTATATGCCCCTGTCACTGACAGCCTTCGCCGATGCTGAACTCGACGATCGCCTGCGCAATACGGCAGCCAAGAGTGGCACGCGCATCTTCGTTCCTCATGGTGCTGTGATCGGTCTGGACGCGTTGGAGGAAGGCCGCGAAACCTGGGAAGAGGTAACGATTCGCATGGACAAGCCCGTGCGATCTCTGGATCTGTCCAACGACCCCGATCATGACGCCGGAGACATCACGACTCGTACCACGCTTTTTGAAGGTCCGGCGCGCGAGATTTGTCCACGGTATCCACGCAATGTGAATTCCCACGCTGCCGTGGCCCTCGCTGGGATTGGCTTCGACCGCACGCACTGCGTCTTGGTGGCCGATCCTGACCTCGAAGCATCCATCATCGAACTCACTGCCAAGGGCGGTGGTGTCGAGGTCCAGATCCGTCGCGAGAATCCAATGCAAGGCGTGAGCGGTGTGATGACCCTGATGTCATCACTGGCAAGCATTGGCAGGGCAAAAGCGGTTCAACCAGGCTTGCGTGTCTGCTAGGCTAATGTGAGATCGATCGGAACTGAACGATCAGGTGATTGTATCCAGGTTGATCTTGCCGCTGGCGATTTTCTGCAGGGTGAGCGGATAGATTTCGTGCTCGACGGCCAGCACACGAGTGGCCAGGGTCTCCACCGTATCATCACGATGAACCGGCACCGTCTGCTGGTCGACGACGGGGCCATGGTCGTATTCTTCGTCCACGAGATGAACTGTCACGCCACTGACCGAGTCGCCTGCGGCGAGCACCGCGGCGTGCACACGCGAGCCGTAGAAACCTTGCCCGCCATGGCGAGGTAGCAACGCGGGATGCACATTGAGAATCCGCCGCTGGAAGGCGGCGAGCGTACGCGAACCAAGTTTTTTCATGTATCCGGCGAGACAGATAATATCGACATCGAGATTTTGCAGGGCGCTGCAAATGGCGGCATCGAGGGTGTCCGGATCGGGATGGGTTCGGCCACTCAGATGACGCGTCTCGATGTTGGCGGCACGCGCCCGTTCCAGGGCACCGGCACTGGAATTGTTGCTGATGACGATTCGAGGATCACCATCCAAGCGACCCGTCTCGCAGGCATCGAGGATCGCTTGTAGATTGGTGCCCCCACCCGAAGCGAGGAATCCGAGGCGCAATGTAGCGTCGCGCGAGACGACCTCCTTATCCATGGATACCCCAGGCTGAGAAACAGAAGATGACAAACAACAAGGATTTGCACGTAGCGAACCAGGACATTGAGACCTTTCGCGAACAGGGCTTCATCCAGTTCAAGAACTTTTTCTCGAGTGCCGAAATGGACGAACTTCGTACGGCAATCGATGCGGCAATCGCCAGCAATCGTGAACGCATCGTTGGCGCCCAGGGCGGCGGACGTCTCTCCGACGACTATGAGAAAGTCTTCAACCAGATGGTCAATCTCTGGGTCGACTCCCCTGGCGCCAAGGCATACTCCTTTTCCAAACGACTCGCGGAGACGGGTCGGCAGTTGGCTGGCAGCCGCCACGTGAGAATTTACCACGACCACGCGATGATCAAACCCGCAGGGCAAGACAGTCGTGCCACAAATTGGCACCAGGATGCCCCTTATTGGCCCATGGATCCCATCGGTGCTTTCTCAGCCTGGATTGCAGTAGATGACGTCACCATTGCCAATGGTTGCCTTCACTTCGTTCCAGGATCACACAAGTTCGGCCTCCTTGAACCGATCCAATTGACCGACGCCGACGATAGTATCGTCGATAAGATGCGCAAAAGCGGACACCCAGTCGCAGCGCCCGTTCCCATGGAGATGGAGGCAGGCGGAGTCACTTTTCATCATGGCTGCAACTTCCATTACGCGGGACCAAATCAGACCGACTTGCCGCGGCGTGCTCATGCGGTCATCTATATTCCCGCGGACACGGCCTTCACGGGCGGCAAGGACGCAGCCGGTGCCAGCGACGAAATGACCATCGGTGGTCCCTGGGCACATCAGCTTCACCCCATCCTGGCGGGCGAAGAATAGCTATTCGCCGCGGATCTTCTGCAGATTCCGCAGGCAAGTCTCAACACATTCCAGCGGCGCTGCGGCATATCGCTCGTGTTCGACGACATACCATTCGGTGGCCCCCACGGTCTCGCAGGCTTCGAAGACTTTCTCCCAAGGCACGATGCCCTCACCGACAACTGTCGTCTCATCAGCTGGATCGTATTCCTTGACGTGTACCAGTTGCGCGCGACCGGCGTACTTGTGCAGGGACGCAACCGGGTCTCCACCACCCCGCATGCAATGACCGACATCGAGCTGTGTAATAACACTCTGAGTGGTCCCGCCACAGAAGATGTCCCAGGGGATCTCGCCGTCGAGATCCTCAAACTCGATTCGATGATTGTGATAGCCAACCTGTGCGTCTAAGGCGGCTGCCTTCGCAGCGATGTCGTTGAAGGTGGCTGCCGTCTGGCGCCAGGCATCCGGCGTCGCTCGATACTCTTCGGCCAGCCCGGGAACGATCAGATACTTGTGCCCCAGCGTGCGATTGAATTTAACCGTTTCCTCGAGTTGATCACCCAGCAGTGTGTCGATGCCAGTATGGGTACCAACAGAGGCCAGCTTCAATTCGTCACACATTTGCCTTAGCTCGTCGGCACTGCGGTCGTGGTATCCCGCGAATTCAACACCTTCGTAGCCCATGTCGGCGACTGCCTTAAGGGTGCCGGGCAAGTCATTCGCACAGTCTTCTCGTACGGAATACAGCTGCAAAGCGATGGGTATTCGTGCCATGATCTTCGGTCTCCTGTATATTGCGCCGCAATCCACTCATTCAGGATGGCGACAATGTCCCTGGGCAGGCCGCTGGCCTCGCGCTCGCAGTAGCCATCCCCTATTGGAAGGTTCAGTTGATGTCGTACAAATTCGTTTTCCTACCACCTGCTGGTGATCGACAGCGTGTCTGGGCCGAAGCGATTCGAACGGCTCTGCCAGGTATTTCTGTCACCGTCTGTGACGACCGCGAGATGGCCTGTGCCGAACTGTCCGACGCCCGTGGTGCCTTCGGCACACTCGATGCCGAACTCCTTGCGGCTGCCCCCCGACTCGAGTGGCTCGCCGCACCTGCCGCGGGGCCGCGCCCGGAGTTCTATTTCCATGAGTTGGTCGAAAGCAACGTAACGGTTACGAACATTCGTGGGATCTACTCTGATCACATCTCCATGCAGATCATGTCCTATGTCCTGAGTTTTGCACGTGGCCTGCACGTTTACATGCCCCTGCAGGGCCAGGGCATTTGGGCCCAGGCTGAGCAGCGTGCTGATACAATCCACCTACCTGAGGCGACAGCTGTCGTGATCGGTGTAGGTGGAATTGGTGCTGAGACGGCAAGACATCTTGCTCACTTTGGCGTGCATGTGATAGGTGTCGATCCGCGAGTCGAAACTCCTCCGGCAGGGGTACATGAACTGATTCGCCCCGATGCACTGGAAGAGCACATCGGTCGTGGCGATTTTGTCATCATGACAGCGCCGCAAACACCGAGCACGCAGGGCCTGATGAATCAGTCTCTCATGGGGAAGATGAAGAACTCGAGCATTCTCATCAACATCGGACGTGGCTCGAACGTAGTACTCGATGATCTTGCTGCGGCGCTTTCGAATGGGACCATCGGCGGGGCAGCTCTCGACGTATTCGAAATTGAGCCGCTACCTGCTGATCATCCCCTGTGGCGTGCACCAAATTTCATTCTCACACCGCATATGGCGGGAGATGGGCCCTATCTGGACGACCGACGGCGTGACCTGTTGATCGAGAATTGCCGTCGTCTCAGAGACAACGAAGAATTGCTCAACATTGTCGACAAGGCCAACTGGTTCTAGGCCTGGGCGTCATCCAGAGATCAGCTAAGCCAGCGATCGATGTTCTCGGCGACGAAAGCGTCGTCGTTGAGATGGGGATAGGCGGCATAGACACGGTCAATCTCGTCGCTTTGCCCTGGCGACAGACGTTCATCCGGATTCAGGCAGCGGATAGACGTGAGAAGTCCCTGTCGGCGCAGGATCTCGTGGATTCCGGCGATACAACCGACGAAACCGTTGGCAACGTCAAAGAAAGCGGCGTTGCTATCAGTCACTTCGATCGCCTGCGTCAACATTTCCGCAGGCACTTGGTCCTTGCCGACCAACTTGTGGCACCTCTGCAACAACTCAACCGCCCTCTTTGTCCACACGGCCCAATGTCCGAGCAAACCGCCGACAATCCGCAGATCAATCGCCGCACCATCGGCTCCGGCCAGGCGATGGTTGGTGAGCAGATCCAAAACGATGTTGTCGTCGTTGCCCGTGTAGAGGGCGATATCATGTCCCCGACCTGACGCAGCGACACCGCGTAGCACATCGATGGTCTGATAGCGATTGAAAGGTGCCATCTTGATAGCTACGACATCATTGATCGCAGCAAAACGACGCCAGAAGTCGAAACTGAGAAGGCGGCCACCCACAGCTGGTTGTAGATAGAAACCAACGACAGGCATTTCGTCGGCGACAGCCTGGCAGTGGTCGATCAGTTCGTCATCCGTTGCGTCGCCGAGAGCCGCCAGACTCAACAAGACGGCATCGTATCCACACTCACGAGCCAGTATCGCTTCAGCAACGGCCTGAGACGTTGGACCGATCGCACCGGCAATCCGTACAAAGTCAGAGCCGACACCGACATCGGTCACGACATCGGCTGCCAATTGCAGAACAGGCTGCAGCAACCCCTCCTGACGAATCTCGAATTGTGTCGTATGCACAGCGACGGCAAGACCACCTGATCCGGCGTCGATGTAATAGCGAGTCAGGGCTCGCTGGCGGCGCTCATCGAGGCGACCCTTGTCGTCAAGTGCCAGCGGATGCGCCGGAATCACCAAGCCCTTTTGCAGTGCCTTGCGAACGCGCGTGGTTTGCTGTGAGTCTGCCATCAGCTCAGGCCAGTGTCATCGTCGGCAACCCACCAATGATCAGCAGCCATCCCTTCGCTTTGGTCGGTGATTTCACCTCCCACTGGATGACCTCTCCCCCGAGTTTCTTCACTGCCATCTCGCAGACCGTATCAAAAGGGGGCCGACCAGGATCAGCGATGATAATCTGATCTACACCGGCTTTCACGGCGCGCCGTGCAAGCTTGTAGACCGGATCGATCAGTTCATCCCAGAAACAGATATCACCACCGACCATCAAATCGTAGCCTTCCAGGTGTCCCCGTCTAAGACTCTCGAAACGGGATTTACGCGTCTTGATCACGACCTGATTCGCCTCTGCCTGTGCATGGAGATAGGGAAATACATTCGGATCCGCGTCAACTCCCGTCACTTCCGCTCCGAACTGCTTGGCGCAATAGATACCGAGCAGCCCCCAGCCGCAGCCAACCTCAAGAACATGCGATTCGGGTGGCATTCCTTGATGCTGTAAGTAGTCCATGATCAGATAACTCGAGTTCCACAGCTTGTCTCCGTGGATCTCCGGTTCATGGTCTCTCTTGAGACCGCGAATCTCCGGATGGGCCGCACGCAGAACCGTGACCCCGTATGCCTCGTGCTGTGTCTTCTTTTCGCTCTTGTCTTTCTTCTTGCCCATGTCGATCCATCGCAGGAGATTAGGTTCCTTCACTAAGCGTCCAAAATAAGGAATCACCCCATGACAGCAACCGAGCCCGCCCTGCGCGTCGGCATTTTTGGCACAGGAGGCTGGGCCCGTCGTACACACATTCCCCATCTTCTCGACCTCGGTGCACAGATCGTTTGCCTGTGTGACACCCACGCTGAGGCCGTGGCTACGGCGGGGGAGGAATTCGGCATCGAGACGAGATACACCGACGGCCACCAAATGTTGGCAACTGAAAAACTTGACGTCCTGTATTCCTGCGTGCCGGCCTTCGCACGCACCGATATCGAGGCAACGGCAGCGCGGTCGGGTATTCACTTATTCAGTGAGAAACCGCAGTCGACGAGCATGCGTGTCGCCCGCCAGATCGCTGCCGCCGTCGATGCGGGCGGCGGTCTGAGCACGGTCTGCTTTCGTGAACGCTATCGGCCACTATTCCAGGAAGCTCGACGCCTGCTAGCAGACAAGCAGATCGTACACGCCCGCTTCCAAAGCCCTGGCGGTCTGCCATCACAAGAGCGGCGCCGTGACCAGGATCGCGCCTGGGGGCACTGGATGGCCAAGGCAGGCAGTCGCGCCTTCGATTGGGGTGTTCATGCCGTCGACTATCTGCGGTTCATGACGGGACTTGATGTGGCCAAGGCACAAGCCTTCTACCACGACCCGGCACACTACACCACGCCTCTGTCGAGTGTGTTTCAACTGGCCTTTACGACGGGCGCGACAGCGCAGTTGAGTTTTGTGTCAGCCATGGCTACGCCACCACCGAATGAACCGTGGTTCACCATCTACTACGAGGGCGGCTATCTGTCGGTCTTTCGCTATGAACGGATTGAGCAGAATGGCGAAATCGTCTACGAAGCAGACGACTTCGACCCCTGGCATGAGCAGGATCGCGTATTTCTTGACGCCGTTCAGCGGCATGATCCGACGGCGTTGCTCAATGACTACGCCGACGGCCTCAAGTCCCTGGCACCGGTGCTTGCATGTTGGGAATCAGCCAAGCGTGGTGGTCAGGTGATCGATGTCGCCGCCTTTGGAGCCCGGTAGTCGGTGAAAATACTCGCCTGAGCACGCAGATCTGCCGAGTCGATCGAGTTGGATCCGCCTCGTGACTGACAGATTGCGTGCCCGCTGGCGTGCCCCGGGCGGGTATGCGGAGTTTCTACGTATCGCCTTCCCCATGATTCTGTCGACGGCGAGTTGGAGCATTCAACATTTCGTCGATCGCATTTATCTGACATGGTATTCCACCGATGCCCTGGCGGCGGCGCTGCCTTCGGGGATGGTGAACTTCATCGCCGTCAGCTTCTTCATGGGACTCGCCGCCTATGTGAACACCTTCGTCGCTCAATACAGTGGCGCCGGTCGAGATGATCGCGTCGGCCCCTCGGTCTGGCAGGGAAACTATCTGGCCATTGCCGCCGGATTGGTCGGCCTGGCCTTCGCCTGGTTTGCAACACCCATCTTTGACCTCATTGGCCACGAACAAGCGATTCGTTCACACGAGACCGTCTACTTTCGGGTTCTGTGTTATGGGATGGCGCCCCTGATTCTTTCGACGTCCTTGTCGTGCTTTTACAGCGGGCGCGGCCGTACTTGGTCGATTCTCGGTGTCAGCGCCGCAGCAACGGTCCTTAATATCGTCGTCGACTACTCATTGATTTTCGGCCATTTTGGCGCACCAGAGATGGGCATTCGTGGCGCTGCCTGGGCGACGAATGCATCCGCCGCCTTTGCCTGTCTTCTCTATCTGGTTCTACTGGCACGCCCAAGATATCGGCAGCGTTTTGCCACATTCTCCGGCTGGCGCTTCGACGGCGATCTGTTCCGTCGGCTGCTTCGCTATGGTGGTCCAAATGGCATCAGCTTCATGCTCGATATGTTCGCCTTTACCTTTTTTATCCTCATTGTCGGGCGCATCGGCACGCTTGAACTGACGGCGACCAACCTCGCCTTCAACATCAACAGTCTCGCCTTCATGCCCCTCATAGGTGCCGGCATTGCACTGTCTAGTCTAGTCGGCCAACGGCTGGGAGCCGACGATCCAGAGGGTGCTCAGTATTGCACGTGGACGGGTGTTCATATTGCCATTGCCTATATGGGATTCATGTCTTTGCTCTTCCTGTTGCTTCCTGATCTGTTTCTCATGCCCTATGGGGCTGGCGCATCTGGCGCAGATTTTGAGGCGGCCCGAGTGATGGCACGGTCCCTACTTCGGATCGTCTCGATCTACTGTGTCTTTGATGCTGGGTTTATGATGTTCACCGCTGCCTTGAAAGGTGCGGGGGACACGAAGTATGTGATGTATGGTTCCTTCGCTCTGGGCTGCACATTCATGGTCGTCCCACCGGTCATTCTGGTGACCTGGTTCAATGCGGGAATCTTCACCGTATGGTCGTTTATCTGTTTCTTCCTGATCTCCGGATGCGGCCTGTTTTATCTTCGTTTCCGCGGCGGCAAGTGGAAGAGTATGCGAGTCATCGAAGGTCACCTTGAGTTGGCCGACCTTGAAGTGCCAACGGCAGCTGATGCTGGTTAATGCGAGGAAGTGACGGATGAGCAAGCGATTCTGGGGAGTCGATCTGGGTGGCACAAAGATCGAGGGCGTCGTGCTACCTACGGCTACATCGACGGAACCTCTGTGTCGTATGCGCGTGCCAACGGAGCGTGATCGTGGCTACGAGCATGTACGCGGGCAGATCGTGAGACTTGTCGAGCAGATGTCTGCCAGCGTCGGCGACGAGCCTGATGTACTTGGCGTAGGTACACCTGGCGTACTCGACCCGCAGACACTGCGACTGAAGAACTCGAATACGACCTGCCTCATCGACCAACCCCTGCAGAGTGATCTGCAGTCAGATCTTGGGATCGATGTCACGCTTGCGAATGATGCGAATTGCTTTGCTCTTGCCGAAGCCAGACTAGGCGCTGGTCGTGGAGCCCACACTGTATTTGGCATCATTCTGGGCACAGGCGTGGGTGGTGGCGTCGTCATCGATGGCCGCGCCCTCTTTGGATGCCAGGGAATCGCCGGCGAATGGGGACACAATGTCATGGATCCCGACGGCCGCCCGTGCTACTGCGGTCTGCGCGGCTGTGTGGAGACCCTGCTTGCAGGTCCTCATCTTGAGGCCCGCTACACCGAAGCGACGGGGCGAACGCTTTCGCTCACTGAGATTGCTGCCATTGCCGCAACAGATACGCAGGCCGAAGCCGTCATTACACACCTGTGTGATTGGTTTGCCCGCTGTGTCGCGTCAGTGATCAATATCCTCGACCCAGATATCGTCGTATTGGGCGGCGGCGTCAGCAATGTAGATGCCCTCTATTCACGCGGCGTTGAATCCCTGAGCAAATGGGTCTTCAACGACGTCCCACACACACGCATCGTGCGCAATCAGCTGGGTGACAGTGCGGGCGTCTTTGGCGCCGCCATGCTTACAGCTCAGGACGGCTCGGCCTAACCCTTAAGAGCGAGCCTTCTTCCAGGCTTCGAACTCTGCCAGCGTTTTCTCATCCGGCGGATAGGTGCCAACGATGGAAGCGCCTGAGCGGATCTTCTCCAGAATAAAGTCTTCTTTATCCTCCATCTCAGACGCTGCATCGCCTACCTGCGCCGCCAGATGGGCAGGGACGACGACGACCCCTTCGCCGTCGCCTACGATGATATCTCCGGGAAAAACCGCCACCTCACCGCATCCTACAGGCACCTGAATTTCACTGGGATAGTGCACGGTCTTGTTCGTGTGAGCATTCATGGCACGGGCGAAGGCTGGCATACCGGACGCAGCAATGGCGGGACTGTCACGATATGCTCCATCTGTGACGACGCCGGCGACTCCCTTCTGATGCATGCGTTCCGCCAGAATCGAACCCATCGTACCTGCGCGTGTTTCGCCACGTGCATCAATGACCAGCACGTCCCCCACTTCCATCTCCTCGATGCCTATACGCTGCTTGTCGGTGAGGTTGTCCATAGGAATGTCATTCAGATCCTCCCGGGCGGGAATGTATCTGAGGGTATACGCGCGACCGGCCATCTTCATGTCTGGTTGTAGCGGCGTCACATTGTGCATGAACGTGTTGCCAAGCCCATGCCCCTTCAATACCGATGTCAGTGTCGCAGTACTGGGCACCAGCAATTGATCCAGTGTCGCTTGGGAAATAGACGGCGGTGGAGTCATCTTGATTCTTCCATTGTTAGCGGATCATGCCGCGCGCATGGACCGGCCAGATCGCCTCGACCTGGTCGCCACGCACGGCGGCCATGACGTCATGTTCGTTGAAACAGGGACAAGGATGTACGGGGATCACTTGAACACGGTCACCAATCTGCGGCTGTGGGTCACAGCCTGAGACATCGAGATTCCCGTGTTCTTCTGAGGCGCCGTTGAAGTGGGCCTCGGGGAATTCAACCACGTGCCCCATAGAACCGCTGTCGCTGCCATCGCTGAAGATTGCAGCACTCATCGACTTGCTGCCAGCGTCCAGAATCGCGCGTGTTGCTGTCGGACGACTCACGACCGTTGCCAGAACACGGGCCGCACACTGTGCCACCGTGTGCGTCTTGATACTCAAATGTTTCATGCCGCCTACAGGGTACTCACCCGCTCTGAATTCGGTCAGTTCAGGAATCTCGTGAGACGTGAAAGACGCCGGCGTCGACCCACCACTGACTATTGGGTGCGGCAGACCGCGAGCGTCGAGCAACGCCAGGGTCTGTTGAATGAAGGGCCGATTCTCTGGCGGCGTCGGCATCGCCATCACACCACGGAAGTCGATACCGGGCAAGGAGTGTGCCAGTGCGGCCAGCTCCGCGCCCAGCTCCGGCGTCTCCACACCGGCGCGCGCCCCCACGTCCAGCTCAATGATCACGCCTACGTCGACACCCGCTTTTGATGTTGCTGCACTGATACCACGAATCGTGGTCTCGGAATCGGCGGCGACGGTCAAGCGAGTACGCTTCGTCAGTGCCACCAGCCGTCGTAGTTTCTGTTCGCCAATGATATTGAATGGGATCAGCACATCCTGGTCTACGCCACCATTCACCATCACTTCCGCTTCACCCAGTTTCTGGCATGTGATGCCGAAAGCCCCTCGAGCGATCTGCATATGCGCAATCGCCAGGCACTTATGGGTCTTGATGTGCGGACGCAGACCGATACCATGTTTACTGAAATAGGTCTGGTAGCGATCGAGGTTATCCTCTAGTCCATCGAGGTCAACTACAAGATGTGGCGTATCAAGTTCGTCGATATTCATGAGCAACTCCCGATCATGAATGGCTGCTGGAATGGGCGGGCGAAAGGGTAGATCAGCCCAGCACTTAGGGCAAGACGGCGACACTGGGCTGGCCCGTGGCGTATGGCCTGAATCAGTTCCCTATCCTACTCTATTCTTCCTCATACGTGTACGTCAGATCCACCTGGAGATCGATTCGACTCAATGCCTTTGAGCCTGCAAGTAGAGACACCTGCCGCCCTCGTGTGTGGTGTGATGGCTGATAGCGAGGGAGCCGTCCTCGACGCATGCTCTCGACTCGAGGAGATCTTTGGCGCGATGACAGATCGATCCGCCGTCTACGACTTCGAGGCATTCTCTGCGTACTACCGATCTGAAATGGGCGGGGGACTGCAGAAGTGCTTCGCTTGCTTTGGCGACCCAGTGATACCTTCGAGTCTTGCAGCGGCCAAACTCGACACCCTGAAGGTCGAACGAGAAGTGGCACACCAGATAGATGGCCATTGGCACCGAACAATCAATGTGGATCCAGGCCTGGTATCGGCCAACAGTCTGATCCTTGCCACCACCAAGGCCAGTGGCCATCGCATTGCGATCGCTCCCTCCTTGTTCGCTGAAGTAACGCTGCTGTTTGAAAAAGGGGAATACCGACCACTGCCCTGGAGCTATCGAGACGTTCAGTCAGCCCCGGTCCAGACACTTTTGCTACGACTACGCCAACGGTTGCTTGGTTAGGCGGGATTCACCAGCGGTCGGGACACGAGGATCAGGCCGGCGGATGCGGGTGAGGCGCCATGAAGACGAGCACGACGAGACGGGCATCGGAATCGTTGAGAACTCCATGGTCTTCGCCGGGAGGACACAGAACGGCCCATCCCGTTGACAATTCTTGTGATTCGGTGCCCACCGTGAAGGAGCCCTTGCCCTCGACGACATAGTAGATCTTGTCGTTGTCCTCATGACTGTGCAGAGCCTGCGATTGCCCTGGCTCAAAACAGTAGATATCACTGAACATTCGGGGCGATTCGAAGAGACCGATCTTCTGAAATTTCTCATCCGAGAATTGCGCCACACTACTGAGTTCCACAACGTGCATCGTACTCCCCTACCGGTCGCCGACTGATTTATATGTGCGGCCCACAGGCCCCGTGTAGATATGATTGGGTCGTATGAGACGATTGTTGTCCTGCTGCTCAATGACGTGTGCCGCCCAACCAGAAATTCGACTGGCCACAAAAATGGGAGTGAATAGCGGAATCGGTATGTCGAGACCGTAGTAGGCATAGGCGCAGGGCAGGTCGAGATTTGGGAAGATGCCCTTCTCTGCCAGCATGGTCTCTTCGGAGATTTCGGCGATCTGACGCCAACGATCCTCTCCCGTCTCCTGACTGACACTCAAACCGGCCTGCTTCATGGCTGGTACTCTGGAGTCTCCGCTCTTGTACTCGCGGTGACCAAATCCCATGATCTTGCGCTTGCTTTGCAGCGCATCCAGGATCCAGGTACGAGCATTGTCGGGGGTGCCAATCTCAAGCATCATTTCCATGGCCGCCTCATTGGCACCGCCGTGCAAAGGACCGCCGAGCGTCGCAACACCAGCTGTAATCGCCGCATGCATGTCTGCCAATGTGGATGCCGCAACACGTGCAGCGAAGGCTGATGCGTTGTATCCATGTTCGCTGTATAGGATCAGCGAAACATTCATCGCCTCGATGGCGTAGGCCTTGGGCTCTTCACCGCTGATCATGTAAAGAAGATTAGCCGCCAGACTCAGATCGTCGCGCGGTTCAACCGGTTCCTGGCCTTGAGCCAGACGGTGGCCGGCAGCGATGATCAGAGGAACTTTCGCTAACAGTCGCACAGCCTTGCGCACATTGGCTTCATGTGACGTGTCACCGGCGAGAGAATCTGCATCACTGTAGGCGAGAGCAGAGACGGCCGTGCGCAGCAAGGCCATGGGATGTGCCTTTGCCGGCGCCGTGCGCAGCAGATGCGCCACGGCATCAGGTAGTTGTCGTTCGATCAGCAGCGCATCATTGAAGGCGGCCAACTGGCCAAGACTTGGCAAATCATCGTGTAGCAGGAGATAGGCGACTTCCTCAAAACTTGCACCTCCCTCCGTGAGATCAACCAGGTCGTAGCCACGCATGTTGAGCTTGTTGCGTTCTACGTCAATGCACGAAATCGCAGACTCGCCGGCGATGACCCCCGCAAGGCCAGGACTGTAGCTGTTGGCTTCTGACATATTTATCTCCTGTGTCACTCGATTGCCGTGTTGCGGGCAGATGTTGGGCCCGCTGGCAGATCACTCTGTCGTGGCGTCGTGATCCCCAGCAATTCGCTGATCCAGATCGTTGTAGGCTTCGTAGTCGAGTAAGTCATAGAGCTCCGCACGGGTTTGCATCCGCTCCATCCAGTCGCTTGCGCTCCCCTTGTCACGCAGGTCCGTGAGCACACCCTCAACGGCCTTCATCATGACCCGAAACGCCGTCATCGGGAAAATGACCATGCGATAGCCGAGACGAGAGAATTCATCGACAGAGAGCATCGGCGTCTTGCCAAATTCGGTCATATTTGCCAGCAATGGCGCCTGCACAAGTTCGGCATAACGGCCGAATTCCTCTTCTGTCTGCAGGGCTTCGATGAAGATTGCATCGGCTCCCGCATCCAGATAACGCAGACCACGCTCAACAGCGGCATCAAAGCCCTCCACAGCGCGGGCATCTGTCCGCGCTATGAGGAGGAAATCGGGATTCGCCCTGGCCGTTGCGGCGGCGGTGAGCTTGCGCTCCATATCCTGACTCGACACCAGACGCTTGCCATCCAGATGGCCACAACGCTTCGGCATGACCTGGTCTTCGAGATGTATTCCTGCGACACCGGCAGATTCAAAGGTCTGCACCGTATGCATCACTTGCAGGACTTCGCCGAATCCGGTGTCTGCGTCACATATGGCTGGCACATCGACGCTGCGAGCAACATAGGCTGCGGTACGAGCCACTTCTTCCATGCCAAGCAGTGCGATGTCTGGGAAGCCAGCCAGACCATTGATAATGCCAGCCCCGGAGATGTAGATCGCCTCAAAACCCAATTGCTGCGCCATCATTGCGACGGGGGCATTGAAGCACCCTGGCATCGTGACAGTTCCCGTCGCAATCGACGCGCGTAATCTCGCCACCTTGTCAGCCGCACTGGGTCGGTTTGTCAGGTTCATCGTCTATGGACCATCACCTGTTGTGGCGATCGGATGTGGCGATCAGCCGACACGGATCGTTGCATCTCGTTCAGGCCCGACCGAGATAAGCGACACCGACGTACGACTGAGCTCTTCGATTTTCCGAACATAGGCCTTGGCCTTCTCAGGCAGGTCGTCGTAGGAGCGTGCTTCTGTCGTCGGCGCACACCAGCCATCAATCTCTTCGTAGATCGGCGTGCACTTGTCGAGAACACGAGGATCTGCTGGAAACTCCTCAAGCACCTCATCACCGAGCTTGTATGCCGTACACACCTTAAGACTCTCAACGGTGTCAAGAATGTCCATCCGCGTCAGCGCCAGGCTTGTGAGTCCATTCACTCGTGCCGACATCCGCGCGATGGTCGCGTCGAACCAACCACATCTACGCGCGCGTCCCGTGGTGGCACCATATTCCTGACCAAGTTCACGAATTCGTTCACCTTCTTCATCGTGAAGCTCTGTCGGAAAAGGACCATTGCCAACGCGCGTCATGTAGGCCTTGGTGACACCGATGATCTCATCGATCCGGGTGGGACCGACGCCGGCACCCGTACAAGCACCTCCTGCAGTCGTATTGGAAGAAGTCACAAAGGGATACGTCCCGTGATCGACATCGAGAAGGGTACCCTGTGCACCTTCGAAGAGCACTCGTTTGCCCTCATCGAGAGCCTTGTTCAGTAAGATGCTTGTATCAGTGACCATGGGACGCAATCTCTCTGCAAAAGCCAGATACTCGCGAGCAATTTCTTCGGCGTCGAGAGGCGCTGCACCGTAGATCTGTGTCAGCAGTTGATTCTTCTCTGCCAGAGCGGTATCGAGACGTTCACGGAGTCGGTCCGTATCCATCAGGTCCATCACGCGCATGCCGTGACTGCGATCAATCTTGTCCCGGTAGGCAGGTCCGATGCCACGACCGGTGGTACCGATGGCAGCGCTTCCTTTGCTGGCTTCGGCGGCCTGATCCAATGCTTTGTGGTAAGGCATCACCACATGGGCACAGTTGCTGACGAAGACACGCCCCTCTCCCATATCGAGACCACGTGCAGTCAGGTCATCGAGTTCCTCGAAGAAGGCTGCCAGATCCAGAACGACACCGTTGCCGACGATGCACTGAGTGTTCGGATTGATGCCACCCACAGGTAGCGCGTGGAAGATGTAGGTCTGGTCACCAACTTTCACAGTGTGACCGGCATTCGCTCCACCTTGAAAGCGGACGACAACCTCGGCTTCGGCGCCAAGAAAATCGACAATCTTGGCTTTGCCCTCGTCGCCCCATTGAGCACCGAGAACGATCGTTGCGGGCATAGGATTCCCTTTCTATTTGCTTGTACGGCTTGTCACAGAGTCACGCGACGCGCCCACGTGATGTGGTCGTCTCCGAGAATCTGTGCAAGCAGCTCGTCTGAAATTCGGCTGTCCAGGTTGAATACGGTGAGGGCGCTGGCGCCCTGTGCATCTCGACCAAGAGACAGTTGTGCAATGTTGACGTCATGTGTGCCCAGCAAGGTGCCAATACGGCCAATAATGCCAGGCACGTCGTCGTTGAGATAAAACAGCATGTGGCCTTCCGGCACGGCGTCGAGGACATAGTCATCGAAACGCACGATGCGTGGATCGCGCTTACCAAAGAGCGTACCGGAGACAACGCGTCGGCGTTCACCGTGCTGAAAAATCACGCTGATGAGACTTGTATAGTCCTCTGGCTCCGAACTGCGCAATTCGTCGATGCCAATGCCGCGCTCCTGCGCCAGCACTGGTGCATTGACGAAGTTGACTGATCCAGCGCTACCGAAGGACTCCATGATCCCCTTCAATACGGCGGACGTCAGTGGGGACGTCGTGTGTGAGGCGACCTCGCCGCGAAATTCTACGGTGATTCGCTCTACGTCACCGCCGGACAACTGGCCCTGCATGCGCCCAAGACATTCTCCCAACTCCAACCATGGGCGCAACTTCTCGTACAGATCTGGTGCGATCGAAGGGACATTGACGGCATTGCGAATGACACCATCCACGAGGACTTCGCGTATCTGCTTGGCAACCTGCAGCGCCACGTTGACCTGTGCTTCCTTCGTAGACGCCGCCAGATGTGGCGTGCAAATGACACGATCGTGGGCAACGAGGGCCGAACCGGGAACCGGTGGTTCCTCTTCAAAGACGTCCGTCGCGACACCCGCCACCTTGCCGGATTCAAGTCCATCGAGCAAAGCCGCTTCATCGACGATTCCACCCCGGGCACAGTTGATGACGCGGACACCGTCTTTGCACTGCGTCAGTTCAGCGGTTGAGAGACGGTGGCGTGTCTGCTCGGTCAGTGGAACATGGAATGTGAGGAAGTCTGCCTCAGGCCAGATTTCCTCAGCCGAGAGCAGCACAGCACCATAGGACTGTGCGACCTCAGGGGTAAAGGGCGGATCATAAGCAAGCACTCGCATGCCGAGGGCCGATGCACGCTTGGCAACCTCACGGCCGACCTGGCCGAGCCCAAAAACACAGATGGTCTTTCCCGTCAGCTCGACACCAGTGAAAGCGGACTTGTCCCACTTTCCATCCTTCACCGAGATATTCGCATGAGGGATATTTCGTGCGAGAGACATCATCATCGAAATAGTGTGCTCTGCCGTACTGACCGAGTTGCCGCCAGGTGTATTCATCACGACCACCCCGGCGCGTGTCGCGGCATCGGAGTCGATATTGTCCACGCCTGCACCCGCACGGCCGATGGCACGCAAGCGACTCGCTCGCTCGAGGACCTGCGCGGTGACCTTCGTTGCGCTGCGAACGATGAGCCCGTCGTAGTCACCGATAGTCTCGAGCAGTTGCTCGGGCGTCAGATCAGTCCTCACATCGACGCTGATCTCACCGCCTTCTTCCAGAATGCCAACACATCCCGTGTCGACCTTGTCGCTAATGAGAACCCTCACTGGTTCTTGCCATCTTTCGTTACTTGATTCGCTGCACTGGTCTCTGATGTTGTGTCTGCAATCCACCGCCACAGATCACTTCGCCCCTCACCTGTCTCCGACGAGAATGGCAGGTAATCAAGGTCGGCAAGGCGACCTTCCTTCTCGAGGCGTTTCATCTGCTGATTGAGCTTTCCACGAGTCAGCTTGTCGATCTTGGTGAAGACCAACAGGAATGGCTGCGATAATTCTCGCAGGGTCTCTATCAATTGCAGATCGAGATCGCTTGGGCCGTGGCGCGCGTCGATCAATTGCACCACTGCACGCAGTTGCTTGCGTTTGTGCAGATAGCCATCGGTTAGCTTGCCAAGGGATCGTCGCAGATCCTGTCCACCATGGACGAATCCGTATCCGGGCAGGTCGACGAAATACACTCGTTCGTTGACGCGATAGTAGTTGAGCTGCTGTGTTTTTCCGGGTGTTGAACTGGTGCGGGCCAGGCTCTTGCGCTGAATAAGCCGATTGATCAGTGATGACTTGCCAACATTGGACCTACCGGCAAAGGCAATTTCCGCCAGACCATCGTCGGGTGCCGTATCGACGCCGACAGCGCCCATCACGAACTCGACCGTATCGACCCGCATATCCCAGCACCTTACCGTTACACAAGAGCACGCTCAGGCGCTCTTGCGTAGGTACTCGTCTTCGTCTTCGTCGTGCTCAACACCAGCGTCGATCATCTCAGCTGTCACAACAACCTCGGTGATCTCTTCGTGCGACGGTGTGTCGTACATGACGTCCATCAATGCTTGCTCAATGACGGATCGGAGACCTCGAGCTCCGGTGCCTTTCTGTACCGTCAGATCCACCACCCTGTGCAGTGCATCTTCTGTGAAGCTGAGATTCACGTCGTCAATCTCGAACAATCGACTCACCTGACGAATAATCGCGTTCTTCGGTTCAGTGAGGATACGGAATAGATCGCCCTCGCTGAGTGTATCAAGATTAGAGACGACAGGGACACGACCGACGAACTCAGGAATCAGACCGAATTGCAGCAGGTCCTCAGGTTGAACTTCAGACAGTACTGCGAGTGAATCATCCGATTCCTGCCCGGCATCATCAGAGCCGAAACCCATCGTGCGCTTGCCGATACGTGCAGAAATCACCTTCTCCAGGCCCTCGAAGGCACCACCACAGACGAAGAGGATATTGCTCGTATTGATCTGGATCATGGGCTGCTCTGGATGCTTCCGGCCGCCCTTGGGTGGAATATTGGCAACAGTCCCCTCAAGAATTTTCAGAAGCGCCTGCTGCACTCCCTCACCCGAGACATCACGACTGACTGCGGGAGTCGATGATTTACGAGCAATCTTGTCGATCTCATCGAGATAGACGATGCCCTTTTCTGCCCGGGCGACATCATAGTCGGCAGCCTGCAACAGGCCGACGAGCAAGTTTTCTACGTCCTCACCAACATATCCTGCTTCAGTGAGGATTGTTGCGTCAGCAATGGAAAAGGGCACTTGCAGGACCTTGGCCAGGGTCTGTGCCAGGAGCGTCTTGCCAGTTCCCGTGGGCCCGACGAGCAGAATATTGCTCTTATCGAGCTCAACGCCGTCGAGATTCACATTGGATCGAATCCGTTTGTAGTGATTGTAGACGGCGACGGAGAGGATCTTCTTGGCACGATCCTGACCGATCACGTACTCATCGAGGAAGTCCTTGATCTCAAGGGGCTTCGGTAGAGTACCCGTCTCCCAGGGCAGGGTCTGCTTCTTGTCCTCTGACAGCACATCGTTGCACAGCTTCACGCACTCGTTGCAGATATGCACAGACGGGCCGGTGATGATCTTATCGACCTGGCTGGCGCTGCGAGCGCAGAAGGAACAGCGAGGTTCGCTCTTTGCGGGACGACGTCTCATGGGCTGAAAACCTTAACCGGCGGCCTCCGCCGGAGTCGACACAGATAGAGTCGAGGGTTGGATGATCTCGTCGATCAGACCGTATTCACGCGATTCTTCGGGACTCATGAAGAAATCTCGCTCTGTATCTTGTTTGATCTGCTCGAGGTCGCGACCCGTGCATTCGGCGATGATCTCATTCAACTGGGTTCGGATCTTAATAATCTCACGGGCATGGATTTCCATATCCGACGCCTGCCCTCCGATACCACCCATGGGCTGGTGCAAAAGCATCCGGGCATTGGGTAGGCTCTGGCGCTTGCCCTTGGTACCTCCTGTCAACAACACGGCCCCCATACTGGATGCTTGACCAATACAGATCGTGGCGACGTCAGCAGTGATGTATTGCATGGTATCGTAGATCGCCAGACCGGCCGTCACCGAACCGCCGGGTGTGTTGATATAGAGAGATATATCCTTCTTGGGATCTTCGGAAGCCAGGAAGAGCATCTGCGCGATGATCAGATTTGCGATCCCATCATTGATCGGCGTACCGATGAAAACGATGCGCTCTTTCAACAGACGAGAGTAAATGTCGTAGGAGCGTTCGCCACGTCCGGTTTGCTCAATAACCATCGGGATGAGGGACATATTCTCTACACCTTCTTCTCGGTAATGTTCGCCGTCGATTCGAGTTGCTCAAAGATCTTGTCTTCTTCTAAATCGCGGCGCAGATCGCCGACTCGAGGAGAACGCTTGAGATCTTCTGCGGACAGTCCCATTTCTCCCGCACGCCCCTCCAGATACGTGTCGAACTCTTCATCAGAGACTTCGACGGTGATCTTGGAACGCAGCGCTTCCATCAATAGGTAAGACTTCAGGCGCCGTTCTCCCGACTGACGCTCCTCGTCGCTGAACTTTGCGAGGCGATCTTCAGACTCGTGGTCGTGGTCGTGGTCGTGGTCGTGGTCATGATCGTGGTCATGATCGTGGTCATGATCGTGGTCGTGGTCGTGGTCATGGTCATGGTCGTGATCCTGACCAGCCTGCTGACCCTGCCCCTGGGCCTGACTCTCGCGCTCCCGACGAATCGATTCCAGGTAATTGGCGATCAGACCCTCAGGAAATTCGATTTCGTGTTTCTCGAGCAATCCGTCCATGAGTTCACCACGCATCTGCTGCCGCGCCATGAAATCCCAACGCTGCGTCATTTGCTCGCGAACATGATCCTTGAGTTGATCGAGATTTTCGAACTGCTCACCCACGTCCTTGGCGAATTCGTCATCCAGCTCAGGCAGGGAGCGTTCGCGCACCTCTCTGGCTGTAACCAGAAAGTGCTCTTCTTTGCCTGCCAGTTCCTCATTGGGTAGGTCATCACGGTAGGTAAAGTCGATGGTGCGCTCTTCACCGGCGTTGATACCAACAAGTGCCTCTTCGAATTCGGGGCTCGGCGCCTCTGCATTGCCGACATGGAAGTAGCGCTCTTCATAACGATCGCCCTCGACAGGTTCGCCATTGTCGTCGAGACGCTGCAGATCGGCGATCAGTACATCCCCCTTCTCCAGGGCCCGCTCGACAGAACGCTCCGTCGCCTGACGATTGCGCAACTCGGCGAGCTGCTCGTCCATCTCGTCATCGGTGATCTCGTGAACGACGCGGCTGATGTCGAGTCCCTCATAGCTGTCGAGTTCGACCTCTGGCCAGATATCCAGACTTGCCGTGAAATTCAAGGCAGATCCAGGCTCGTGCTCGAGCTTGGTGATACGTGGCGTACCAGCTGGATTGATCCCGGCCGTCTGCGTTGCCTCTTGCAGAAGCTTGGGCAGTAGATCTTCAATGACTCCACTACGAATAGCTGGTCCGTAGCGCTGCTCGATGAGATTCAGAGGCACCTTACCCTTGCGGAAGCCGGGCACTTCGAGACGCTTCTGATACGTACGCAGGGCGGAGGACATCTCCTTGGACATGCGCTCCGCGGGAACTTCGATCTCTAGATCGCGTTCCCATTTACCGGTTTCGATGACGTTGGTCTGCACTAATCGCTTCTTGTGAAAGTGTGGCGCAGTCACCTCGAAACTTCGAAATGCGCCCTGCCTGGATGGGTCCGTGCGAAAGGGGGGACTCGAACCCCCAAGCCCTTTCGGGCACCAGATCCTAAATCTGGCGCGTCTGCCAGTTCCGCCACTCTCGCTAGGTGGGACCTTCTACCCGATCAGCTACACAGCCTGACCGGGACGCACAAAGAAACACACCGTGCCCCATCAGGAGCCGACGAGCATGACTCCTCGGGCCCTGGTGCGGTGGCGGTCCCGAACAAGACAAGAATATACGGGCCCATATATAAGGATACAAGAGAGGACCTTCGGGCCCGAAGCTCAGGCAGCCGGGTGCTTCCAGATGGCCATCCTTTTGGTGAGCTCACCTAGCAGATCAGCGATTTTGACGCGATTCTGTTCCATGGAATCACGTTCACGCACGGTGACCGTCTCATCTTCGAGCGTGTCCGAATCGATGGTGACACAGAAAGGCGTTCCCACCTCGTCCATCCGACGATAGCGGCGGCCGATGGCCCCACCCTCATCGTAAAAAACGCGCAGATGGTGGCGCAGGTCGGCTTCGATCCGACGCGCGACGTCGGGCATGCCATCTCTCTTCACAAGCGGCAGAATCGCCACCTTGATGGGAGCGATCTGCGGATGGAAGCGCATCACAGTACGCGTATCCTCCTTCACCTGTTCCTCATCGTAGGCGTTGGCGAGAACCATCATGGTTGAGCGACTCGCGCCGATCGAGGTCTCCACGACTGCGGGCAACACCTTTTCGCGCGTCCCTTCATCGAAATACTTCAACTGCTTACCGGAGAACTCTTCGTGCTGCCCCAGGTCGAACTGTCCACGATTGTGGATCCCCTCCACTTCGTCCCAGCCGAAGGGAAATTCGAAGTGGATGTCGAAAGCCTGCCGAGCGTAATGTGCGAGTTCGCCACTGCCATGCTCGTGCCAGCGCAGACGGCTGTCAGGGATCCCCAGAGCCTCGGTGAACCACTTACGACGCTCCTGTTTCCAGTAATCGAACCATTGGTCTTCTTCGCCAGGCCGGACAAAATACTGCATCTCCATCTGCTCGAATTCACGCGTGCGGAAGAGAAAGTTCTTCGTCGTGATCTCGTTGCGAAAGGCCTTGCCGATCTGCGCGATACCAAAGGGCAGCTTCTGCCGCATGGCCTGCTGCACATTGAGATAATTGACGAAGATGCCCTGCGCCGTCTCGGGTCGCAGATAGACGACACTCGCCGTATCCTCGACGGGGCCCACGTGTGTCTTGAACATCATGTTGAACTGGCGTGGTGGCGTCAGCTCGTTGCCTTTAGGGCTCTTGAGCCCCAGTTCGCCAATCTTGGCCGCCATCTCATCGAAGCTCAGATCAGTGCATTCTACGCCGGCCTCTTCGAGCAAGTGATCTAACCGGAAGCGCTCGTTCGTTTTGCCGTCTTCCACCATAGGATCGTTGAATCCCTCAACATGACCGGACGCCTCCCACACCTTTGGATGCATGAGGATCGACGCATCGATCCCCTCCACATCGTCACGGTAGGTCATCGAGCGCCACCAGGACTCCTTGATATTGCGCAGCAACTCGACGCCGAGAGGTCCGTAATCCCAGCAGCCATTCAGACCACCATAGATCTCCGAACTCTGGAAGATGAACCCCTTCCGTTTGCACAGGGAGACGAGCTTTTCCATTACATCTGACATATCAGTCCTTATCGTTCGCAGTCGCCGTGTTATGAGGCGGCTGATAGGGGCCGAGGGCATCGAGGAATTCGAGTGAACGCAGGCGTCCACTGGCCCCGGCATGGTATTCAAGAAAACCGCGTAGCATGTTACGGATCTCACCGCTGCGTGCTGGTGCCGCCGGCAGTTCGTCCCGCGAATAGGTTCGCATTGCTTGTAGCACCGCCAGAAATTGCAGACTCTCGCCACTCACACGGCGCGTCGAGGTACCGAAGATCGTGGTTCCCCCACCTTCATTGACATCAGCTGCAGTAGCGATCGCCTCTCGGGAGCAACTATGACACACCCCACCACCGAGAGCGGGACTGAACCAGCACGCCTGCGGCGTCAGTTCGCCGCCACAACTCGTGCACGCAACCAACTCGGGACGATAGCCAAGTGCTGCCGCCACGCGCAGCTGAAAATACCAGAACAACGACTCTAGCTGCGCCGGCGCGACCTCTTCCAGTCCCGCAAGGACGCCGGTGAGACACGCATAAAGACGCTCATTTGCTTCGTGCTCGATCGTCAATCGATCAAGCATTTCCGATGCCGCCCCGGCGTAGGCCAAACGCGTCAGATCCGTGAGCAACTGCGGGTGGGTGCGCACCACCTCAGCATCTGACAGGGTCTGCAGATCCCGATCGTCACGTAAATAACACACGATCTGAATCTCATTTGTCACCTCGAGGCAACCGCCGTATTTGCTTTTCGGCTTGCGTGCCCCTTTGGCCATGACCTTGAGCTTGCCATGATTCTCGCTGTAGAGCGTGACGAGCTTGCTCGTCTCGCCCATGCGAAAGGTTCGCAGGACAACGGCAGCCGTCTTGACGATCACTCTGGCCATCGTGTCGTCCCGCTATGTCAGTCGTTGACTGATGAGATCGAGTCGGTCGTATCCGGTTTGATCAGCCTGTATAAGTGCTCTCCGGGCAGCACAAGACCGTATTGCTCGCGCGCCATGCGTTCGACAAAGGCGGAGTCGTTCTCCATCCGCCACAGCACATTGCGCAGACTGTCGTTGGTCGCTTCCAACATCAACACCTCAGCCTCAAGATCAGTGAGGATCTGACGTTCCTCCTGCAGTTCGAGCCAACCACCTTGTCCTGTAAAGAAGATGTACGCCCAGCCGATGATCATCGCCAGCAAGAATGACAGTCCCCACCACCGACGCGTCTGACGCTCAGCCAGTGGTGCAGTGCGCGAAGCGAGCTTTGCCATGTTACATCAGCACGAGGTCGTCACGATGAATCACCTCCAGCGCCTTCTGGCCGAGTGTTTTCTCAACGACAGCAGAGCGCTGCCCACTGATCCGCTCGAGGTCGTCGCAGCCATAGCGACACAGACCGCGCGCCACCTCACGACCTTGACCATCTGCGATACGAACGACATCGCCCGCTGCAAATCCACCCTCGCAGCCCACAACCCCCGCCGGTAGGAGGGATCTGCCAAGGCGGGCGATCGCTTTCACGGCACCATCGTCAACGGTCACCGTGCCACGTGGAGGCGAGGCAAAACCGATCCACCGCTTGCGACTACCCATCCGTTTGCCACGCGGCAGAAACAGGGTTCCTACATTTTTGCCAGCGAGGATTTCGGGCAAGCGATGTTTGCGCGCATGCGCGACAATCGTCATCTCGCCGCAAGTGGTGAGGAGTCGCGCCGCACGCAATTTCGTCTCAATCCCGCCCCGGCCAAGTCGGTTACCCCCGCCTTGGGGACCGAGTTCCTGGTCGGGTGCCACATCCGTCAGCAGTCCCTCCCCTTTGCCGGCAACATAGCGACTGTAGACACCTTCGACATCGGAAAGGATGACCAGCAACTGTGCCTGAACCAGATTGGCCACGTAGGCAGCAAGCATGTCGTTATCACCAAGAGAGCGTCTCAACTCAGCGACGGCAACCGAGTCGTTCTCATTGATCACGGGAACGACGCCAAGTTTAAACAGCTGGCGTAGCGTGGTGCGCACATGATTGTATCGCTGGCGGTCGTCGAGGATGTCTCCCGCTGTCAACAGAACCTGTCCGACAGGCACATCGTGCCGACGAAAGAGGCTCTCATAGGTATGGACGAGGAGATTCTGCCCCACAGCTGCGACGGCCTGCAGTTCGGCAATCGCAGTGGGACGCTCCGCCATGCCGAGCCGTCCCATGCCGGCAGCGACGGCACCTGAAGATACGAGGATCACTTCGAGACCCTGTGCATGCAGCAAAGCCAGGTCACCGACGAGTCGTCGAATGGTCGGCCGGTGCAATTGACCATCGGCGCCGGTAAGACTACTGGAGCCAATCTTGACGACAAGACGGCGCACATCTGCCAATTGCTGCGGACGCTGGAATGTTGCGGCGGTTGTCACAGGACCGACCAATCAGGCGGCATACGGACGAACGACGACACCCCGGTCCGAAAGAAAGGATTTCACCTGCGGGATGCTGTAGACCTCGAAATGAAAGATCGACGCCGCCAGCGCCGCATTCGCTTCTCCCACGGTCAGCACTTCGAGTATGTGCTCTGTTGTCCCCGCGCCGCCAGAAGCCACGATCGGTACGTCGACACGACGGGCGACGGCCTGATTCAGTTCGATGTCATAGCCATCACGGGTGCCGTCTGCATCGATACTGTTGAGGACCAGCTCACCGACGCCACGCTCGACGAGTTCGTCCACCCATTCGAGGGCATCGAGACCCGTTGCCTTGCGACCACCATTGATATAGACCTCCCAGCTTGGGGACGCCGTATCAGCATCCGTTCTCAAGACGTCGATGGCGCCGACGATGCACTGGGATCCGAAACTGGCGGCACTTTGCGAAATAATTGTGGAATCGAGGACTGCGGCGGAGTTGATGGACACTTTGTCGGCGCCGCCCTTGAGGATCTCGCGCACATCCGCAAAGGTGCGAATGCCACCACCCACCGTAAGAGGGATAAAGACTCGCTCCGACACTTCGCGCACCAGGTCCATGACAATCTCACGCCCATCCGACGACGCGGTGATGTCGTAGAAGACGAGTTCGTCCGCCCCTTCCTGATCGTAGCGAGTTGCCAATTCTACCGGATCACCTGCGTCCTGGTCGGCAGAGAAGCGTACACCGCGCACATTGCGCCCGTTCTTCACATCCAGGCAGGGGATGATGCGTTTGGCTAACAAAACGCTACAACCGATCAGTTGAAGGAAGCAAAATTGGTCAGCAATCTCAGGCCGATCTTCTGGCTCTTTTCGGGATGGAACTGAACGCCATAGACATTGTCGCGGCCAGCAATACTGGTGTATTGGATGCCATAGTCCGTTGTCGCCAGTTGGTCCGTCGCCTGCTCGGCTTCCACATAGTAGGAGTGCACGAAGTAGAAGAAACTGCCATCCTCGACACCTTCCAGCAGCGGCGAGGCAACCTGTCGCTCGATCTGATTCCAGCCGATCTGGGGCACCTTCTCTGACGTAGGAAAACGCACACACTTGCCGGGCAAAAGTCCGAGGCCCGTGTGCTGACCCATCTCTTCAGAGCCACCGAACATCAACTGCAAGCCGACGCAGATTCCCAGGAAGGGTCGACCGGTGTCCACATGATCGTGGATCCGCTGATCCCACCCACCTTCACGCAGATTACGCATGGCGTCGCCGAAAGCTGCATCGCCGGGAAGCACGAGATGGTCAGCATCGGCAAGTTGGCCAGCATCGGTAATGATCTTTGCGTCGTGCCCAAGATACTGAAAGGCTTTCTCAACACTGCGCAAATTGCCCATGCCATAATCGATCACGGCAATCATGATCCATCCTCCTCGGGCCGGCCCAGTTCCTGCGAACGCTGCGTTGCAGCTTCGACAGCAGCGATGAACGCATGACGTACCCCTGCCGCCTCTAACTGTGCGAGTCCCGCGATGGTCGTCCCACCGGGAGAGGTCACCTGATCACGCAGCGCCGCCGGATGGTCACCGGTTTCGAGGACCATCCGTCCTGCACCCGCAACGGTCTGGGCAGCCAGTTGCAACGCCGTTTCGCGTGGCAACCCCGCCTTCACACCACCATCGGCGAGGGCTTCAATCACCGTATATACATAGGCAGGTCCACTACCCGACAAACCGGTTACGGCGTCGAGCAGAGACTCCGCCACCTCAACACTGCTGCCGACGAGGGCAAACAGATCGACCACCATCTTCACATGTTCTGCGGTGGCGTGCTGCCCTCCTGCAACCGCTGTGGCCCCCGCTTGCAGGCGCACGAGTGTCTGCGGCATGACCCGCACAACGGGGTGATCAGTGCCGATCATCTCGACAATGCGATCGGTCGTAACGCCCGCCATGATGGAGACAATCGGTTGCCCTTGTAGCAGATGCTCTGCCAGGGCGCCAAGGACACCGGGTGCACTCTGTGGCTTCACACCTACCAGCACGATGTCGCGTGAATCGCACGCCAGTGCGAGCTCGCTTCCGGTAACAACACCGCGAGCTGCGAGAGGTTCAAGAATGTCGAGACGTTGATCGACTGCCGTCAGGCGTGCTGGGTCGACGCCGGCATCAAGTAGGCCGTGCAACAGGCTGCCGCCCATGTTACCAGCACCCACGATACCGACACTACACGGTTTGGCCGTGGTCACCGATGGATCTCCTGTTGAGGTCTTGCAGCGAGAGAGAAGGCTATAGTGTGGAGCGGAATTCTATGATAGCCGGGGTGCGAAATACTGTCAAAGGAATCGTCGAAACTTTGGCGTCTTCAAAGTCGCAGACTTTGACCTTTTCAAAGTCGCAAACTCTTGCCTTTCAAAGTCGTGTTCTTTCGGCATGTCATGCACGTGTTGAAGACTGTCGCCTCTCTGAAAACAGGAGACTTTCTCCTTGACCTTTCGAAAAAACACCTGCTATCTTTCTCCTACGTGTTACGTAGGAAGAACATGCTGATTCTTGTGAGGGAGAGAACAGTGTGTAACCCGGGAGATGTAGACGACCACCGGGTGTCTACGTGACAACGAAAATTTAGGGAGAACAGCGTCTTGCGAGAGGCCAACGTGCCTCGACGAGTTGCCAAACGCGCACAAAGGAGAAAGCACGATGGCGAAGAAGAAAGCAGCAAAGAAGACAGCTGCTAAGAAAAAGGCGGCACCGAAGAAAAAGGCTGCTGCCAAGAAGAAGACAGCAAAGAAGGCTGCTAAGAAGAAGGCCGCACCGAAGAAGAAGGCGGCGAAGAAAGCTGCTAAGAAGAAAGCGGCACCGAAAAAGGCGGCGAAGAAAGCTGCTAAGAAGAAGGCCGCACCGAAGAAGAAGGCGGCGAAGAAAGCTGCCAAGAAGAAAGCGGCACCGAAAAAGGCGGCGAAGAAGGCTGCTAAGAAGAAGCCCGCTGCCAAGAAAAAGGCAGCAAAAAAAAAAGGTAAGAAGGTAAAGCGTAAGCCCAATCCCTCGTTTATGCGTCCATTACAGCCGGACGCAGCCCTAGGGGCCGTGGTTGGTTCTAAACCGCTACCACGGACCCAGGTCGTCAAGAAGCTCTGGGTTTACATCAAGAAGAACAACCTGCAGGACTCGCAGAACAGACGGATGATCAACGCCGACGAGAAGCTTCGCAGTGTTTTTGGTGGTAAGAAGCAGGTCAGCATGTTTGAGATGACCAAGCTCGTAAGCAAGCACATGAAGTAGGCGATTCATCCCGTACCTGCAGTAAAGCCTTCCTACAGCAACGAGAGGAGTTCCCAGCCCTGGGAACTCCTCTTTTTTTGTGCCCTGCTCTCGACGTCCGCAGGTGGTCCCGTATATTACCCGACCGAAATCACCCCCCTACCCACCAGGCACTCGCAGCTGATGATGTCACCAAAACGCCCCGCTCTCGTCGCCCTCGCGGATGGAACGGTTTTCGAGGGTCACTGTGTCGCCGGCGACGGCGAAGTCTTCGGTGAAATGGTCTTCAACACCAGCATGACAGGTTATCAGGAGATCCTGACGGACCCGTCGTATGCGGGACAGATGGTGACCATGACCTATCCGCACATAGGGAACTATGGCGTAACACCCGAGGACAATGAATCGTCGCAACCGCACGTGCGTGCATTCATCATGAAGCAGTGTTGTCACCGCCCCTCCAATCAACGCGCCACGGGAGGCCTGATCGAATATCTCGAGGAGCACGGCGTCATTGGCGTTGAGGGTATCGATACACGGCAATTGACACGCCATGTACGCACTGAGGGAGCGATGAAGGCCGCCGTCTCTACAACCGAGACAGAGGCCGATGCATTGATAGAACGGGCGCGTTCCTGGGAAGGACTGGAAGGGAAGGATCTTGCGAAGGAAGTGACGTGTGCGGACACGTACGTCGTGGAATCACAGACTCAGCAGCGGGCTCATGTGGTGGCCTTTGACTTCGGCATGAAGCGTAGTATTGTCCGCAAACTCAGCGAGGCGGGTTGCCGGGTGACAGTTGTCCCCGCCGCCACGACGGCAGAAGAGGCCTTGGCCCACGAGCCAGATGGTATCTTCCTGTCGAATGGCCCGGGCGACCCACGGCCACTGGATTACGCCATCGAAACGACGAAGAAACTGATTGCCACGGCGAACCTGCCCATGTTCGGCATCTGTCTCGGCCACGAGATCCTTGGACTGGCTTTCGGCGCTGAGATCTACAAACTCAAATTCGGCCATCGCGGCGCCAATCAGCCCATCAAGGAGCACGCGAGCCAACGCATTCTGATCACATCAGAGAATCACGGATGGGGAGTCAGAAGCGAGTCGTTGCCGCCCATGCTGGAGATTACGCGCAACAATCTCAATGACGGATGTGTCGAAGGCTTCCAGCACCGAGACCGTCCGATCTTCTCGATACAGTGTCATCCAGAAGCTTCCCCCGGACCTCATGATAGTGATCATCTGTTCGGATACTTCGCCGAATTGATGCAGCGCCATACAGCGTAAACTGTCAACGGTGATGCGGCGCGATCGTTCTGCTCGGTCGCCGCACAAGCCCCAAGACTGGAGTCATCTGCTATGCCTATCGTCCCCCAGGATACACTGCGTCGCCTGGCCATCGACATCTTCTCAGCCACTGGCATTCCAGCAGACGATGCAAAGATCGTCGCCGATCACCTCGTCGACAGCCATCTGTTCGGACACGATTCGCATGGCACCTGGTTCCTCCCATCCTACGCCCGGTCCATGAAGAAGGGGTATGTGCCCTGGGAAGATCGTGATCTCATTCGCGAGAACCCGGCGATCGCGCTATACGATGGAAAGGGTGGAAATGGCATCGTTGCCGTTACGCGTGCCGTCGATCTGGCGATCGAAAAGGCACGGACGACGACCTTCGGATTCATTGGCCTCAAGTCCGTCAGTCATATTGGCCGACTCGGTGACTACCCACCCCGCATTGCCGAACAGGGCATGCTCGGTATGGTTTGGTTGAACGGAGGCGGGCTATTTCTGGCTCCGCACGGCAGTGCGGATCGCCGCCTGCGCCCCGAACCCATTGCCTTTGCGGCGCCCCGCGGCAATGGTCTGCCCCCCTTCATGCTCGACATGACGATGACCGTCGTTGCAGGCGGCAAGATCGAGCAGAAGATCATCCGTGGCGAACCTTTGCCCGAGGGCTGGGTAATCGACCAGGAGGGCAACGATGTCACCGATGCCGAGAAATACCGGGATACATCAACAGGTGTTCTGCCTTTGGGAGGTCGGCAATTTGGCCACAAGGGCCACGGCTTGGCCATGATGGTCGAGATGCTCGTGGGCCCCCTCTCGCATGCAGGCTGCACGAAAGAAGATGGCGGCGGCGGTGGCGTGATGGTACTCGCCATCGACATCTCCGCTTTTACCGATCTCGAAACCTATACCGAGGAAGTTGAGGGCCTCGCCGAGTGGGTCTGCTCAGCTCGTCCACTGCCAGGTGTCGACAAGATCTATGCGCCTGGTGAGATCGAACAGGAAACCCACAAGCAACGGATGGCCAGTGGCATTGAGTTGCCACAGCCTGTCTGGGATAGCATCGGCGAGGTAGCAGCAGAATTGCAAGTAGAGATGCCCGAGATCTCCTGACCCATCCTGCTGAACCTGGCGAACTACATCGACACGCCGAGTAATCCCCGCGTGATCTGAAAATCGGCGTTGCCACGCAGTGACAGAGGTTTGAAGTCACCTCTAGACATAGCCTCGATCAGGCTCACCAATGCAGCCGGCCAGTTTTCACCACTGCCTTCTGCACGCGCATCCAAATCGGCCCCATAGAGTTCGGCCACACGATCTGAACTCGTCCACTGAATCAGTGGGATCATCGGGTGACCAGGCAGTGGATGCTCGTCGACGTGCGCCAACATCAAGTCGACACCACTGGCGCCAAGACCGGTGAGATTCTCCGTCCAGATGCGACCAGGTGCCTCCATGATGTGAAAGCCGGGGATGGTGGCGATCTGGCCGTGAGCTAGCGTCGCTTTCATTGCGCCTTGGATACCCAACCGAGTGGTAAACTCATCGGCCTCCAACAGCGGATCCCCCTCGGGCACGACAACGGTTCCCCCCGCCGTGACAATCCACGCCGCCAGCCGCGCGGAGGCAAGCGCCACCCCTGCACCCGGTTCACCACCAGACAGCAAAGCAAGTCGGAGATCTGCCAGGGTGGTGACATACTCTCTGGATGGTGGCTGCTGCGATTGTTCAAACCACTCGTCGATCACCTGCATCGATCGCTCGATCCCGCCGTCAAGCTGTACGCTGGCGTAGCCAAATTGAGAAGCGTCGACACCTGCGACGTCAAAACATCCGCGCATGTAATCGTTATGCGTCTTCTCACACCCATGCTCGAGCAACATCGCCCGTTCGACACAGGGGTGCGTGACATAGCCGATCAGCGAGCGTGAGTAGATCTCTTCGTTTGATCCACTGGATGCGCCACAGCCCTCGGTATGCACCAGGGCGCAGTAGCGTACACCCGACGTCGAGTCATTTTCCTGCAGCCTCGCCGCGGCCATGCGCGCCACTTGACCTGAACACAAGCTCGTTGGCATGACGAGGGCGATGCGATGCAGATGGAATCCGGCGCGGCCAAAGTAGCCGTGCAGGGTCACGTCCGGTGCTTCATCAGATTCTGACAAAGTCAGTAGCATCGGCTCGCCATCCGGCTCACTCGCCGCCAGAGCCTGCTCAAGACCCGCGGCAGAAGTGCGCGGCCAATCGCGCCAGATCGAGACCTGAGAGTGCCCAGCTGCCTCGCCCTTGCTGCGCTCTCCCGACGAAATGCGGAGACTCAGATCGAGGAGCGCCGCGCCCAGATCGTCCATGGAGGCGCCATCCTGATAGGCCCCGGCGTTGACGTCCATATCCTCAGACAGCAATTCATAACGCGCCGTCGTCGTCAGCAACTTAACAGTTGGTACGAAGGGGAAATTGGTGATCGACCCATTGCCGGTCACGAAGTAGATGAGATTACATCCTGACGCAACCTGGCCAGCAATCGATTCCAGATCATTGCCTGGACTATCCATGAAGTAGTAGCCAGGTGCCGGAATCGACTCGGCGTAGTCCAGACAGCCCTCAAGCCGAACCTCGGGATGTCGCTTCATCGCGGCACCGATCGATTTGAGGACGATGTTGTACAGGCCGCGATACTTGTTGCCCCCGGATGGATTACCCTCAGCCGACGTACCGTGATCAGCGGCGCGAGCCTTGAAGCGCTCGACCATCTGCAAAAACTTCTGTGCCGTTG
>Ga0233434_1000303_pt1 | contig 59423 bp, 48 predicted proteins | sample SI_122_August201_4_FD_182738 | JGI IMG/M metagenome (GOLD analysis project Ga0233434, IMG submission 182738) | Seawater microbial communities from Saanich Inlet, British Columbia, Canada - SI_122_August2016_120_MG | ecosystem: Environmental > Aquatic > Marine > Inlet | place: Canada: British...
TTCCCGTACCAGTCACCGTAGAATTTGACGCTCGAATATTATGGGTTTAACAATGAAAATCTCTACCTTGATGAGTTACGCGCAGGGCTACGTCGGCGCGACAAAAGAAATTGTGGAAATGGAAAAAGCCGGCCTGGATGTCGTTTGGGTCCCGGAAGCCTATTCCTTCGATGGCGTCTCCGCGATGGGCTATATCGCGGCTAAAACCGAGAAAGTTACTATCGCTTCAGGAATCCTCAATGTTTACAGCAGAACGCCGGCCCTGATGGCCATGACTGCAGCAGGCATCGACGCACTTTCCGAAGGGCGATGTATGCTTGGATTAGGTGCTTCAGGGCCTCAGGTAATTGAAGGCTTTCATGGGGTGCCCTACGACGCACCGATGACAAGACTTCGAGAAACGATCGAGATCTGCCGTAATATCTGGCTAAGGGAAGATAAACTCCAGTATCAAGGGAAGAAATACCAAATTCCACTACCGCCTGAACAGGGCACTGGACTTGGTATACCCCTTAAGATAATTAACCACCCATATCGGGAAGAAATTCCGATTGCGCTTGCAACCCTCGGCGAGAAAAGTGTTGAGATGACAGCAGAGCTTGCCGATGCCTGGCTACCTGCTTTCTACATGGCAGAAGGGGCAGATTCTGTCTGGGGCGAGGCATTGAAGAAAGGTAATGCCAAGCGCGACCCGGGACGGCCACCCCTGGACATCTACGCAGGAGGAGCAGTCGCAATCGGAGATGGCCTTGAGTCTTACCGCGACATGTCACGACCTGGGATAGCATTGTATGTTGGTGGTATGGGTGCGAAAGAGAAGAATTTCTATAACCAGGTGTTCCGAAAATACGGCTATGAAGAAGAAGCAGAAACTATCCAGAATCTCTTTCTTGCTGGTCGAAAATCAGCCGCAGAGGCTGCCATTCCGGACTCTTACCTGGAAGCGACTTCACTGGTTGGTCCTGAGGGATTCGTCGTTGATCGTCTGCAGGCTTTGAAAGAGCATGGCGTTACGTCACTCAACGTAGGCTTTCTTGGAACGACGACCGCTGAACGAGTCTCTAACTGTGACAAACTTAACAACTTGATCGCGAAGGCTCTCTGACAGAAGGAAAAACGGGCCAACGGCCCTTTTTTCTCAGAAAATTTTGACTATTTTCCTGGAAGAAGAGATTTAAACTCCTCCAGGTATTCAGCAGAGAGGTACCGTCTTAATTCGCCAGCATCCAGAAAGGTGGCATTGCACGTCGGGCAACACTCAAACCGAATGCTCAGCGGATCCTCCAGTTTACGCTGATCCATGATTTTGTCGCACTTCGGGCAGTCCACATAAACCAGTTCGTCGTATGTGGACCCAACCTCATCGCTGCCTGAGTCGATTTCTTCTTTACCAAATAACCCAGGCAATAATTCCTGAGTGAGTTGGTCAAAATACAAACCATGGCAATTTTCGCATTGTTCTACCTTGGTCTCCTCGTTCAGGACGGTACTCATCTCCCCATAACACTTCGGACATTCCATGAGTTTAATGCCTCACTAAGCTATACTTTTGAGTTGAAACGCTAGCGCATTTTAATTGAAACTGTAACAACCTGCGCCCCTTGTTTACTGAACTTAAGGTGCCAGCGCAATCTACCAAAAAACCCTTTCCTGGGTTTCCGACAAAAACTAAATCGCTCCCTCAATCAGAATTTCAATCAGTGCAGCGATGACCCAGGTCAGTGGTGGCAGGATGCCAAACAGGACTAACGCTCTGATACGATCCGTAAACGGCCATTCCTTGATCGCCGTAATTCGATCACGATAGATGAGAAGGTCAATTTTTGAGGGATGATCTTCACCCATTAACAGGGAACCTTCCAATGCCTTGGGGTTGCCAGAGAGCGCGGCGTTGATGGAATTCAGTTCCTGCGCCTTCTCGGAGCACATTCGAGCTTTGAACCGATTAAATGGAATAACGTAAAGGCTGATAATAACGAGTGACGGCAGGTACCAGGGCATCATCATCAGCATCATTTCACCCACCCCAAGTTCTCCTTCTGTGTATGCAATGTTACTGAGTGAAACAATACAAAGCCCAAAAATGTATAGGCCCACGTGGCGGACCATCGCATTAGCCAGTGTTGAATAGAATTCTGTGTTGAGCAGGTCGATCCTGATTCGGTCTACTATCCGCACCAGACAAATCAGTTGCCGGAGGATGATATCAATAGAGAAGATAATGAGTATCCATTGAACATAGTAGAGAAATACAATGCCACCAAACAGCAGGTTCGAATGCCAAATATTGACCTTATCATTTAACTGCAGGTGGACATAAACACAAATCGCCGCCACCAACAGTTCAACAATAATCATACGGTTGCCCGGCTCAATCACTGATATTACCTGCCCAAGACTGCGATCGAACGACAGGAACCGCAACAGGTCGCGGTGCCAGCCCCGGCCCATTGCCAGATAAAAAATCAGAAAAAAACTGCTGATGGCGGTAAAAGCGATCGAGTTCCGGTACATGTCCGGATCCGGGTAGCGCACCACAATCAATATGATAATCGCGATGATTGTCATTATCAAAAATGCCCCGAACCCAAGCAGCCAATGTGACAGCCCGGTGCGGTCCAGCTGTGTCAACACCCAGAGGTGACTGAGCCCAGGAGTAGGAGCGTCAATCTGTGCTGTTTCTTCAAAGACGAGTTCAGTAATGTTGTGTTCTCCTGAGATCTCTTGATTATGTCATACCCAACCGAATATGGTTGAATGAAGCTTGCCCAGGCACATTGGAGGCAGACAAGCTGGCAGATATCATTGCTATTAAAAGAAACCTGCTGGAAGACATCAGTCTTATGCAACATGTACCGTTTGAGATGAAAGATGGCCGAGTCTTCAAAATGCCCTGACAGTGATGACCTGCAACACCTGCAGGACTTCCTGGCAGACAAGCGTAACCTGGTGGTTTTATCTGGTGCTGGCATCAGCGTTGGTAGCGGCATCCCGACCTATCGTGACAAAGCCGGAAATTGGAAGCGTAGTAACCCAATACAACACCAGGACTTTATGTCGAGGAAATCAGCACGACAACGGTATTGGCTTCGAAGCTACAGCGGCTGGCCCGCGGTTGCTTCGGCTGTCCCATCGCCCAGCCACCGTGCTATCGCGGAACTGGAGCGACGCAAAATTGTGAAGATGGTCGTAACACAAAATGTGGATCGACTGCATCAACATGCAGGATCACGAAACGTCATAGATCTTCATGGCCGACTCGATGAAGTAATCTGCATGTGTTGCCAGAAGGTGATCCCAAGGCACGACCTGCAATCAAAACTAACGTTGCTGAACCCGTCTTTTTCCCAGCAAGGTGAGATAGCACCCGATGGCGATGCTGAGGTCGCAGAAGGTTCAGTACCCTTTGTTGCAGTTCCACCCTGTGAAAATTGCGGCGGGATATTGAAACCTAATGTGGTGTTCTTTGGAGACAACGTAAACAAGTCCATTGTGCAGCGCGTCTATGACGGTATCGATGACAGCGATGGCATGCTTATCGTCGGTACTTCACTGAAAGTATTTTCCGGTTACCGGTTCTGTCGTTACGCGGCGCAGCAGCGCAAACCAATCGCATCGATCAATCCCGGCCTATCCCGTGGAGACAAGCTGATCCAGACTATCGTCCGTAGCGATTCAGATGACGTACTGACGCCGGTCCTCAAAAACATCATCTCATCAGTCCGTTAAAACGTTCCGCAACATTTCATCCAGCGGTGTAAGCGTTAACCCAAGCAGATTAGTGGCTGCCCTGGTATTGATGGCATCGTCATGGTCAAGCACACCCAGCATGGCCCTTGTGATTGGCGGGTTAGAACTTGTTTTTTCGAGAACCCAGGCTAGCGAGTACCCTAGCGCTATCGGTAAAGATAAGACTGTCGGTCTGTTAACGAGCAACCTACCCGCTCGTTCGATCAACGCCTTTCGCGTTAATGATTCCGGACCAGCAAGTTCGATAATTCGGTCCGCGGGTATCAGCGATACAGCAGACATAATGGCATCGACCACATCCATACTATAGATGGGTTGCTCAAGACTGCTGCTTCTAAAACATAATGCCAGGCCTGACGCACCATTTTTCGCGAGAGCCCGGGATGCATAGTCTCCGGGACCAAGCACCATAGGGACCCTGATGACAGTGGTTGGAATGGGGCCGGCCTGGAGAATAGCATCGGAAGCTGCTCTTGATACAAAGCAGCTATTGTCTGACGAATGCTCACTTCCCAGGATTCCCAGCGTCACGATGTGACTGGCATCAAGGTTAGCTTCGACTAATGCTGCCGAAGTTTTTTGGTGTGCCATTTCAAAGGTGTTGGCGGCAGATTCCTTTATAATTCCCACCAGGTGAATAATGACCTCAGCACCCTGCCCCGCCAGGTTAATGCCAGCAGAATCCGTATAACTGACTACCCGAATATTTACTTCAAGCCCTTCCTGACGAAGCGCGGCTGCCGCTTTTTCGGATCGGACAATGGCAACAACCTCATCATTAGGTCGTGTTTCATTTATTCGGCGAATCAAGCGGATTCCGAGGTGTCCGTTCGCGCCTGTTATCAGTAATCGCATGCTGTGTCTTTCTCATCATTTAACGCAAGGTCCCGCAGACAAGTTACGTTAAGCAAGTTGTAATGTGGCATTATGCGTTCTTTATCTAACACCGCCAATGTGAATGTCACAAATACTTACCCTACCAAACCTATTGAGTTTATCTCGAGTAGGACTGGCGATCATCATGGCGTGGAACGTATACCATTCGAATTGGTACGTAGCTGTGGCGATTCTCTGGACCGCTATCCTTACCGACATACTCGATGGCTACCTGGCCCGTAAGAAAAACCTGACCTCGGCAATAGGGGGATTGATGGACCATGGCAGCGATGCTTTTTTTGTGACCTTAACGATTGCTGCACTTACCCATCACGAATGGGCTCCAGTCGTTTTGGTGTGCATCATTCCAGCCGCATTCGTACAATACATGCTTGACTCAAAAGCGTTGGCGGGGCAGCCACTAAAGGCAAGCTCACTCGGGAAATACAACGGGATAAGCTACTTTGTGTTCGCCGGGTTCCCTGTCATGCAGCTGACGCTAGGAATCACATTAATCCCTTTTAGCTGGTTCGTTTGGATAGGCTGGGGCCTGGTAGTAACCAGCGCAATCAGTATGGTGGACCGTCTCGTTACTTTACTTTCAAACAAGCAATGAAGCGACGAATCAAACGGGGCGGTCTACGAATAACTCCCGGTTGGCCAGTGGCAAAAATACGACACCAATGACGGCGTTAAAGACCACGAAAAAAGTGTGCATGATCATTGAAAAAACGCCGACCTCTGGAAAATCAGGGAACAGCACCGCCCATAGGAGCAAAGCCCCCGCGTGAAACGGTAGTGGTAAAGCCGCCGCTAGAAAGATCACCGGAAGGAACGCCAGCATCTGACCAAAGCTGACGTCGACGCTGAACAGACTGAGCGCGAGGCTATACACGACGACAGCGCCAATCAAGTTTGGCGCTTTGCAAAGCAGGAGCAACACATAGTGCTTGAGCTCTGCCTGCCTCAAGGCATGAAAAATCGGTTTGTCCCGAATCGTTGAGTTCTTAAACACATGCCCCCTAAAATAGGCAACGTGCAACGGAAAATAAAGAAACGCAATCACAAACACACTGAGCATAATCTGTGGCAGAGGAAGGCTAACCGCGGCTTCCTGTACAAGATCAAAATACAGGGCGACTCCAATAGCAGAAAAAATCAGCAACTGGTAGATCTCGACGATCCCCAAAAGGACCATGGTCGACACTGCCTTCCAACCAGGAACGTCATAACGACGCAGTAGATACAACGACATTGCGCCCTTGCCTACCTGCTCATTAACCAGGGACAAAATATAAGCGCTGGCTCTGATTGGCAGGACGTTCGTGAGTTTGATTTCTGGCGTGTTAAACCACCTGATCGCTCGCCAGGTAGCATGGGAATCAACAAGGAAAAAAAACAACGAATAGGGAATCATGAGCGCCAGCCACATTGACCAGTCTGCATCCCGAAAAAAATTGCTGAGATACTCGAGCGTTGTTAACCCATCTCGCGCGGCCGAGGCTTCGATTCGCGTGAACACCAGGTAAAAGCAGCCTGCAGCAAGCAACCAGGTAACCATCCTGAACAGCGTGGATTTCAACTTGCTTTGCGGTGCCGTTGAGCCCGGTTCTGACATTTCTGTTTCGCTAATTGCCTTATCTCCTTATCTCTTTTACGCTTGTTTTTTTTTAATAATTAGACATTTACAAGCGGCCAGTCTGGCAAACACCTTACCACGGGTACGAATAATTCTCATCAGGACACCTTGTGCAGTGATTGCAAAGGACTCCCATGAAAGTTATCTTACCCACCGCTATTCAGGGGTTTTCAACATCATGTCGCGCGGACTAAAGTGGTTTTTCGGTTTTACCATCACGGTATTTATTGCCGTCGGTGCAGTTCTCTTTCTGGTTCGCTCGCACGATGGACCGATGGAAATCCTCTCGGGTGGGCCGTTTCAGACAGGCGAACTCGTTGCTGCTTCTGACGACTGGTCGTTCCTCACCGATCATGCAACTTTAGAAATGCAGACAATGGCCCCGCCCAGGTCTCGAACCATGTGGCTCGCTGTTTATGACACCCGACTGTTCGTTATTAGCGGCTATATGAACTCTCGCGTGGGCAAGATCTGGAAGCAGTGGCCGCACCAGGTTAAGGAAAACAATCTTGCCATTGTTCGGGCCGATGGCAGGCTCTATGAACTGCAATTAATCAGGTACAAAGAAGGTAAGTTCATCGGTGGTGTACTTGAACTGTTTAATCAAAAATATGGCCAAAGCCTTTCCACAGACAGTATCGATAATAGTAGTACCTGGCTATTCGAACTGACGGCTCGTTAATCGTCTTCTTTATATCAGATATCCTGTACTGCCCTGGCAACACGTGATCATCGGCCGGAATAGCACTTTGCCTTAAAACTCAAACGAATATTACTTGCCGTATCGGCGTTCCCGTTGTTGATAGACCCGAATCGCTCGCCAGAAATCAATCATTCGAAAAGCAGGCCAGTAAACCACGGTGAAATAGAGCTCTGAGTAGGCACTTTGCCAAAGCAGAAACCCCGACAAACGTTCTTCACCAGAGGTCCGAATGATCAGGTCAGGATCAGGTATGCCCTCGGTATACAGGTGACTGGCGAACATTTCTTCATCTATATCCTGCAAAACGATCTGCTTATCCTGGATCTGTTTCGCGATGCTCTTAACGGCATCAACGATTTCCTCCCTGCCCCCGTAACTCACAGCAATGTTCAACTGAAACCGATCATGATCTTTGGTGAGCTCTTCAGTTTTCTCGATTTCCGTGATCATTTCTTCGGACAGGTTTTCTCGCTGGCCAATGACCTTGATCTTCACCCCCTCTCGCCTGATAACAGGGTCTACCTGATATTGTTTCAACTTCTTTAATATCAGGTCCATGAGGTAATCGACCTCGTTCTCTGCGCGTTTATGATTCTCTGTTGAGAATCCGTACAAAGTGACGATCTTGATATCCAGCCGCCAACACCACCGGAGAAAGTCTTCCAGTTTTTGTGAGCCGGCGTTATGTCCTTCATTAGAGGCAAGCCCCTTTATCTTCGCAAAGCGGCGATTGCCATCAACAATCAGACCAATGTGGTGGGGCCTTGGGCCATTTTTAATTTGCGACCAGAGAAAGGGTTCGTAAAGCTTGTAGAGGATTGAGGGTATATTCACACGGGCATTCGCTGATAATTTCTGACTACTTGACAGAACACAAGGATAGCAGTGATTGCTAAAGTAATGAACGGGGATCAAGCCCAGGATTCACACGACCACTACTTCACCTATTGATGAGGCGAGCATCGTATATTCGGTCGCCACATTTATATTCAGGAAACAACGCCGCAATACACTTTTTTCAAAGATCGATGAATCACCATCCCCCGGTGAAAACGATTCCCCACTACGACCTGTTTGATGGTTTCCACCAGCGTCGACGGGTGAACTTCAGTGCCACCCAACTCGACGAGATCTGGCGGCGGTCGACGTCCGGATTCAATTCAAATGCTTCACTCAGGGGGCAGGAAGATTCCTAAAATTGATATCGGTGCGGGAACAGATCTCGTCCTAATCGTAGAAAATTTGTAGACAACCACATCTGTTTCCAGGTTCACCGGTGCAAAATCAACACGGGACAGTTCATCTGGCAGATCTGGATCAGTCTCGCGATTTGGCAGATAGAAAGGAAAACATGGTCGATTATTCACGTTGCAATACAACGCGACATGCCTATAATGGTCCGACCAAATTGGTCTGACCGATTCGGTAGGGCCAAAATGGTCATACCAAACAAGCCAAATACAGACAAATACAACCGAATAAAGAAAAAGACTATGTCTACAGCACCGTCTAAAGCAGAAGAAATTATCGCTGTGTTAAGAAGCGAGATCCTTAGGGGCCAGTACCGACCCGGCGAGCGATTGCCATCCGAGCGAGACTTGGCCGCGCGTTTCGAGTCTAACCGGGGCGCAATCCGTGAAGCTATAAAGAAGTTGGAACAACTGGGCATAGTGGCCGTAGCACCTGGCGGAGTCCGGGTCTTGCCCGTCGAAGAAGCGACGCTGGAAGTTCTTGGCTATCTTCTGGAACTCGGGGAAATTCAAAAACCTGAGCTTATCAGCCAAGTATTAGATGTCCTCGCTGTAATGACTTCGTTGTCAGCGCGCTCCGCAGTCGTGGAAGCCAACGACGAAAATATCACAGACATGGTCCAATTGGTCGATCAACTCGTAGATACCATAGGTGACAAGGAGCGGCATGCACAGGTCTGGATACAATTCAGCGACAAAATGATGTCAATCCACAGAAATCTCGTCCTGCGTCTGGTCGGTAATGGACTACGAACGCAGTTTATGAGTAGCACCATGAATTTAGGATTCGAGCCAGTCATCGACCTATCGGCTGTGAAGCAGCAACTGATCAGACTTCGAGACTCGATTAAGTCCCGGGATGAAGTGAACGTTCGAGATGCCGTTATTCAACATTTTCAAATCATTAAAATCGGATTGCTGGAATCAGCCGTTGCAGCCGGTGCGGATGCAGAAAGGAGTATGGGTAATGCCTAACGCCATCAAAGGAATCATGACCATAGCGGTACTGTTTTTTGCCGTTATCGTCGCTTACGGATTGGTCAAATCTGCCCCGGAGCCTGATAAGTTCACCCGTGCAGAGAGCACGACCAGTATTCGTGTATTGGAAGTTAATCGGGAAAGAGTCCGTTTAGAGGTTAGTTCCCAGGGCAGCGTAATGCCCTATAAGGAAAGTGAACTGATACCAGAGGTTAACGGCCGAGTTTCGTGGATGTCACCAAATCTTCTTCCAGGTGGATACTTTACCAAAGATGAAGTGCTGCTCCGAATAGACAATAGCGATTACCGCTCAAAGGTCGCCCGCAGTCGGGCAGGTTTAAGCCGCGCCCTGGCAGAGGAAGAGCTCGCCAGATTCGAACTTGGACGGATGGAAGAGCTTGTAAAGAAAAAACTGACCAGCCAGTCAAGTCTGGAAACAGTGCTTCGAAACCATCGAATTGCGCAAGCCGTGCTACAAGATTCAAGAATCGCCCTGGAGCAAGCAGCGCGGGATCTGCAGCGTACAGAAATAAAAGCCCCATATGACGGTCTGGTTCGATCCGAGAAAGTTGACCTTGGTCAGTATGTCAGCCGCGGTATGGGGATCGCGTCAATCTACGCAGCACAGTATGCAGAAGTCAGGCTGCCGCTCGCTGACAAGCAACTAGCTTATCTTGATCTTCCGCTCGGCCACCGCGGAGAACTCGCTGCTGAAGTCGCGCCTGAGGTGCTGCTGTTTACGGATTATGGCGGCAAGCATTATGAGTGGATCGGCAATCTGGTCAGGACAGAAGCGGAAATAGACTCAAAAAGCCGCATGGTGACTGCTGTTGTTCGGGTCAATAACAACGACAACGTCGACCAGCCTGACCTTCCAATCGGGCTTTTTGTGAACGCCAGGATCAAAGGGCGTTGGGCAGAAGGTGTTGTCACCATTCCCCGTGCAGCCCTGCGCAACCAGAACAAGGTTTTGGTGGTCGATAAGGAAAATCGCCTCCACTACCGCAATGTGGAAATCCTCCGATTCGAAAGCGACAACGTCATCGTGTCCGACGGTCTCGAATCCGGCGACGTGGTGAATATTTCACCTTTGCAAACTATCGTTGAAGGTATGCGAGTCAAACCGATGCTGCAGTCAGGTAGTAGTTAACCTTTATGGACAATCATAAATTTCTGACCTGGTTCGCTGATAACCCCGTCGCCGCCAACCTGATGATGGCAATTTTTATTACCGGCGGGTTTATCTCTCTGGCCACAATGCATAAGGAAGAGTTTCCGAATATAGAGCCTGGCATCGTGCAGATTCAGATTCCCTATCTGGGTGCTGCTCCGGAGGAAGTTGAAGAGGCTGTCTGCATCCGGGTTGAGGAAGCTATTGAAGGCGTCGATGGGATGGACCGATTCTTCTCGACCTCCAGAGAGAGCATGTGTTCGGTAATGGTTGAGGTGTCACAAAATGCTGATATCACGACGGTACTAAACGATATCAAGGGCAAGGTTGACGCCATTTCTACTTTCCCGGCCGAAACTGAAAAACCGATTGTTTCTTCCATGCAGTTTAGGGGACAAACGATATCCCTCGCTGTCCACGGCAAAACGGATGAAGCAACGCTAAAACTACTGGCGGAAGAAATTCGCGATGATATCTCTTCACTCGAAGGTATCTCGCAGGTCTCGGTCACCTATGCACGCCCCTGGGAAATCTCGATCGAAGTCAGCGAGCAGACCCTCCGGCAATACAACCTGACCATGAGCCAGATCGCCAATGCCATACGTCGTGCCTCACTGGACTTACCCGGTGGGTCAATAAAAACGCAAGGTGGCGAGATACTGCTACGCTCCAAAGGGCAGGCTTATCGCGGACCTGATTTCGAAGACATCGTGGTGGTAACTCGTCCTGACGGCACCAACATTGAGATCGGAGACATCGCCGTTGTCAAAGATGCCTTCCAGGAAGGTTTCCTGCGTGCGAAGTTTGACGGTGAACGATCCGTGGCAGTGACGGTTTACCGTGTCGGTCAAGAGGACACAATTACCTCAGCAAACTCGGTCAAACAATACATTGAGGAAAAGCGTGTCCAGCTACCCCCGGGAATCAGCCTCACTGTCTGGATAGATGAATCAATCGCGCTCGATCGACGAATCAGCGCACTGACAAAAAATGCTTACGCAGGTTTAGCGCTGGTTCTGCTCATTCTTACCTTGTTCCTTCGGTTCAAGGTCGCCATATGGGTAGCAGCCGGTATCCCAATCGCCATATTAGGCGCAATCTGGATGTTCCCCTTTGTCGGTATCAACATCAGTTCCCTGACCGTACTTGCTTTCATTCTGGTACTTGGCATCGTTGTCGATGATGCCATTGTCGTCGGCGAACGTATTTTCAGTCACGAAACTATACAAAAAAATCACCGGGAAGCTGCTATCGCGGGAACCGCGGAAGTCATTACACCCGTGGTGTTTGGAGTGTTGACCACCATCGCTGCTTTCCTGCCGATACTCCTGATCGCCGGTCGCATGGGCGACTTCTTCTCTATCATTGGCTGGGTCGTGCTCGTTTGCCTTGTATTTAGCATTCTCGAATGTATGTTGATCCTGCCAGCGCACCTTGCCCATAGAAAAACTGAAGGCTACTTTCTGGAAGGCACGCCCCTTGTAGAAGGCTGGATAAAATTTCAGGGCAAGTTCTCGGGAGCACTTGAGTTATTTGCGACAAACACCTACAAACCCTTTCTTGAGAAAACACTGGAATGGCGTTGGGTAACATGGGCTGTCGCAACAGCAGTCCTGATCACATCAATAGCACTGATCGCAAGTGGCCGGGTAATATTCCAGTTTTTCCCTGCTGTTGAGGGTGACAGAATCTTCGCGACCCTGACAATGCCGGAAGGAATCAATGTTGAGTACACCGAGCAAGCTGCACGTCAGCTGGAACTCGCCGCCTTTGAAACCGCAAAAGAGGTTAACGCTGATCTGGGATTCGATAAAGACAGTTCAGTTATCCTTCATACTTTTCAATCCATAGGAGTCAAAGCTGCTCGCAGTAGCGGTCCTCCCATGAGGACGGCTGGTGGCAGCCATCTTGCCGAGGTAGTACTCGATCTCGTTCCATTCAAGGACAGGCCAGGCTGGAATACAAACAAAATCGCAGACAAGTGGCGAGAGAAGACAGGTTCTGTGACAGATGCGGTTGAACTGCAGTTCACCACGACAACATTCAGTGGCGGTGATGCACTGGCGCTTCAACTAAAAGGCCGGGATATCGAACAGCTGAAGCGTGCTGCCCTATACTTACGCACAGAACTTGGACGATATCCCGGGGTAATGGATCTAACAGATTCATTCCGCGCAGGTAAACAAGAAGTTAAACTGGACATCCTGCCGGAAGCCAAACCACTTGGCCTAACCCTCAACGACCTTGCACGCCAGGTTCGTCAGGCTTTTTACGGTGAGGAAGCGCAGCGGATTCAGAGAGGCACAGACGACGTTAGGGTCATGGTTCGTTATCCTGAGAAAGAACGGCAATCCCTGGGTAACCTTGAGAACATGAGGATTCGTACAAGCGAAAACATAGAGGTGCCCTTCTCTACTGTTGCCCAGGTCATTTACGGTGATGGCTTCAGCGCAATCAACAGGGAAGATCAACAACGGGTCATCGATGTCAAGGGCGATGTGAATCGAGCTATTGTGACCCCGGAAGAAATCATGGCTGCGGTTGAAAAAGCAGTCTGCGCCAAAGGCACCAGCTTCGGCAGCCGGGAAAGCCGATGCTACAATGCCGATTTCCCTGGCGTCGCATTTAATATCTCCGGTGAACAGCAAGAACGTAACAGGGCACTCGGTAGCATGATCGCCACCGTACCACTAGCCTTGATGATCATATTCGCTCTGCTTGCAGTTCCACTAAGGAGCTACATGCAGCCACTGGTGATCATGAGCGTCATTCCTTTTGGTGCAGTCGGCGCTATCGTTGGCCATTACATTATGGGTTGGGACCTAATCTTCTTTTCATTACTGGGCATCATTGCGCTTTCCGGCGTTGTCGTAAATGCTTCGCTTGTCCTTGTTGACTATATCAACAGGCAAAGGCGAGAAGGCGTTCCATTATTTGAAGCCGTCTCCAACGCCGGTGTGGTTCGATTCAGGCCAATAATCCTGACATCGGTCACAACCTTCGTGGGGCTGGTTCCACTGATGACAGACAATGACCCGGAAACGTTTATGTTCATCCCCATGGCCATCTCACTGGCGTTCGGTGTACTGTTCGCTACTGTGATCACTCTGTTCCTGGTGCCAAGCCTCTACCTGATGCTTGATGATTGGTTAAGGTTCTGGGGATTCAATGATAACGCCGACCCTGCATTGATCGTGCACAACGACCCGAAACGCAGCACGGCCTATTAACCAGCAATAAAAACAATACTCTGGCTTACTCCTGTTGGACAGTGCTGTCTTACTGAAGCCATTGGCTCGTCAAAGCGTCCCGAGGTATGCTTAGGAATCCTCTTAGATGTGAGCATTGGTATGAAATTTGGCGTTTTCTACGAGCATCAACTACCACGACCCTGGACTGACAGCAGCGAACATCAGCTGATGAAGCAGTCACTCGATCAGATCGCGCTGGCTGATCAGCTCGGATATGACTATGCGTGGGAAGTTGAACATCATTTTCTAGAAGAATATTCTCACTCTTCTGCGCCGGAAGTTTTCCTTGCAGCGGCGAGCCAGAGAACGAAAAATATCAGACTTGGCCACGGCATCATCCAGCTCACGACTAACCATCCAGCGAGGGTAGCTGAGAAAGTTTCCACACTCGACCTGGTCTCGGACGGCCGAGTTGAACTCGGACTGGGCGAAGGCTCCAGCGTCACGGAACTTCACCCTTTCAATCTGCGTTTCAGGGACAAGAGAGATATCTGGGAGGATGCTGTTAAGTGTGTCCTGCCGATGTTCTACAACCATGCCTGGCAATATGACGGAGAGTATTTCAAATTTCCCTTACGAGCAGTAGTTCCAAAGCCTCTGCAAAAACCTCACCCACCTTTATGGGTCGCCTGCTCGCAATTAGATACAATAAAATACGCCGCCCACCGAGGCATGGGCGCGCTGTCATTCAAGTTCGTAGACCTCAAAGCAGCAAACGCCTGGGTCAATGCCTACTACAATACTTTCACCAGAAACCAGGAAAAACTAACTGACTACCAGAGCAATCCAAACATTGCTGTCGTCGGAGGGTTCATGTGTTGCGAGACCGACGAAGAGGCCTGGGAAAAAGCAGATGGCTGGACCTTCTTTCAATTTGCATTGCAGCTCTACAACAAGGAAGGGCCATTCGAACCTGGAACGGTGAATTTTTGGGACAAATACCAGGAATGGAAGCAAACCCCCGCCGGACAAAAACGTTCAGGCAGTGAACTGATCGGCTCGCCTGAAACGATTCGCGAGAAATTGCTCGAACTGGAAGCCGCGAATGTGGATCAGGTTATTCTGCTCAACCAGGCAGGCAAGAACACCCACAAGGACATCTGCGACAGCCTGGATTTGTTTGCCCGCGAGATCATGCCAGAATTTCATGCCCGTGAAGATGAGCACCAGCAATGGAAATCTGCCGTTCTCGCAGGGGAATTAGAACTTGAAGATATTGATACCGACCCGTTTAACTTCAGGACACGTCAAACACCCAGCCAGAAGTCCGGTAAAGCCGAAATCAAAGCCGATATAATTGCAGGTACGGTTGGGCGTCCTGGCAGCCTGCCGACGAATTAATCAAGGTGAATATATGCTTTAATATCATATAGTTATGGTAATAACCTGCTAAACTACCTTCACAATACCTGGCATTACGAGTACGGTTATTCATTCACACCTGACGACACTGGAGTCCAATGACCGGACCGAGGCCATAGAACCTAAACTGCTAAGCACGGGGAGCAGGACTGCCCCATCTGAATTGCTGCCACCAGTCGCCAGGACTTTTGTGAATCCAGTACTGCGGTCAAATAGCTACTGATCACAAATAGCAACGAACTGATTCTGACGGCTGTCTTTCAGTCCAAGGTTCTCATATCTAGCCCACAACAGCGTGTCATCCGAAGACGTATAAAAGTCAGGACTGTCATGATATTCAGGACACAGCGCCTTAATCGCCTTCCTGAGCCTTTTGTTCAGTGAGGGTACCGCATAAGAGGGATTCAATGCTTCATCCCAATAATCGTTAATGTGGTCGGCGAAGCTGAACGGTCTCTGCTGCGCATAAGTATCGCCATCTAACATCAAGATTGCTGTCTTACCCTCGACAACATTGTCTTCAAACAAGCTCTGGTAAAAACGCCAGCCCTCGTAGTTAGCGACAAGATCAGCGTTCGAAAATAATCCGGTTGTTAATTCACCATAAATCCATCGTTCGGCGAACCAACCTTTTCGCAACAGCTTTTCCCGCGGTTCACCACGCAGTTCCCGCCTGTAGTATTTATATCCCTGGGATACAAAATGGCCGAACTTGTCTGAACCTACCATGACGCCATTGACTCGAAATGATCGACCAACCCCAAAAATAAAGTTCACGCGGGTGGCCCAAAAAGGCATTCCTTTATAGACGCTATCACGCCGAGTCTGGTCGTATTTTTCAACTTCAGGAGATTTAGCAGCCCAGCGCTCAATTTTATCAGCCCAATACAAACCGCCAATCTCAAAATAGATAGCCTTCGCTATTCTCGATTTGGTACGAGGCGCGTTCTTTCGCACAAGAATATCTTGAATCGCCTTATTCACGGCCCCGTCTAACAAATCGAGAGAATCAGAAATGTCTTGCGTTCGATTGGTGTACTGATCGGATTCGTATGCACTGGCCCCACTGCTGAAGACCAGAAATAAAACAAAAAAAATCATAACGGCTATTTTCATTGAACCCGACAACATTACAATGTTTACGGGCGGGCTTCGACCCAAAAGTCGCCTGCTTCACCCCGACCAGGCTCTCAAGAGACTATATTTACGCTGGAGGTTGGGAGCGCCAGATGAATATCTGTTAACGAGAAGTGAACATTTATCTCGCCATAGAAAAGAATTCATCGTTCGGCCGCATGCTGGTCAGATTAGCCATTCGGTTACTGAGCGCAAAAAACGCAGTGATGGCACCAATGTCCCACACATCTTCCATACTGAATCCCTGCGCCCTAACCTTCGCAATGTCTGCGTCTGACACCTCACCTGAAGAACTGGCAACTTTCAGAGCGAACTCCAGCATAGCCTCTTCCCTCAGCGTTAAGTCGGCCTTCCGATAGTTAATGGCTAGCTGATCTGATATGAGTGGGTTCCTTGCCCGGATTCGGAGAATCGCTCCATGGGCAATCACACAATACTGGCAATCATTAACCGCAGAGGTAGCGACCACGATCATTTCACGTTCCGCTTTTGACAGGCCAGAGTCTCCTTCCATCAGCGTGTCGTGATAGGCCATAAAAGCACGTAGTTCCTCGGGCCGATGCGCCAGGGTCAAAAATACATTCGGGACGAATCCGGTCTTCTCCTGTATTTCTATAATTCGATTTCGCAAGTCTTTGGGGATCTGCTCCAGTCTCGGAACCGGGAATCTACTGATTGGTTTTTCCATTTGAATTGCCTTCAGGATCGTTGAAACTGGTATCCATAATAACTTGCAATGGCTAATCCCGCCGCCACACTCGTGAATGGGTCGTGCTCAGTCACCTTGCCCGGGAATTGCTTTTCCAGCAAGCTCTTCACCGCTGCGATCTGGGACGACCCGCCGGTTCGAATCACAATATCGATGTCTGACCTTCCCCTACCTGAACGCTGCAAGACTTCTTCGGTGACATTTTCGATACGCCCAAGCACATCTGTCATAATTTGCTCGAACTGGTCTCTCGAAAAAGGAACTGCCAGATCAAGCTCAGGTATATCGATGACGGTTTCTTCGACGTTCGACAGGGCTGCCTTTGCATCCTTAATTGACTGGAACACGAGGTAACTGAAGTTATGAGTAATCAGTTCAAGCAACCGCTCAAACTTTTCCTTGCCCTGACCTCCCTGGGCAATACGATCGATAATTTTTGACCGGTACTGGTTCTGGTTAAGAATATAGGTGACGGCCCAGTTCAACAACTTGTCTTCATATTCCTCAAAGGGAAAGTCATTTTCAATCAAACGACCATCTTTAACCCTTGACCAGATTTCTCCCTTGCCAAAGTGCGGAAACAGAAGCTCTCTAAAGATTAGCTGATCGATGTGATCGCCACCCAATGAGATACCGGACGTTGAGAGCACATCAAAACTTGTCCCTGAATACTCCACAACACTTAGATCAAGCGTGCCTCCACCAAAATCGACTGTCAGGACACAACCGCTATCAGGAGACTGCTCGTCGTGACGATAGCTCAAGGTTGCAGCAACCGGTTCAGGATAAAACGTCAGCTTATCGATACCGGCATGGCCGCACGCTTCTGAAAGCCTATCGAAGGCAAGGTTGTTTCTGAGGTTCTCATTGCCTTCAAATAACACCGGGTGGCCAAAGTGAATGTCAGCGAGAGGCTCAGCCAGACTTTCCTCTATCGCCTGGCGAATTCGCAAGAGTATTGGTGTAATTAACGCCACTAATCGAAACGGATGATCAAATACCAGGAGGCGCCTTATTGAACTATTACCCAGTAAACGTTTCACCCCCCGGAATAACCTTCCGGGCATTCCGCGATCAACCCAGGGTTGGCCGTAGACACTGGACGTTTCAGTTTCAGCTTCGGAATGAGGATCGGCTGAATTAGCTTCAGAGGTAACCATACTGGCTTTCGCGATCACTTCGGGCGTCAACTCGACAATCCGGTCACGATTCTCATCGATATACTGGGCGACCGCTGCTTCCCCCGTCAGGGGGATCAGTTCACGATCCAGATGCATCGCGGTGGGCATTATCGCATCGCATTCTTCGAGTGGTATCATGCGCACCTGCTCGCCATCGTACCACGCGGCCGCACTGTTTGAAGTACCGAAATCTAGACCTACGCCAATCATATGTTATTGATTTTAAACACTTTTTAAAATTACGCGAATTAAAGCAAGCGGGCATTAAGGCACATTTTGAGGACGTTTTCCAGAGGGTACGGGCAATCTTTGACATTCCCCTTCGCGGGGCTGTTGGCAGAAATGGTATTACAGGGTATCTGGGTTAATTTCCAGCGTGTCAAGCAACCGACCAGTGCTTGCCAGAACTCTGTAGCGAGCCAGCAGAGCGATATAATCCCCAGACACTTTTGAAATCTGCGCTCTGAGCAATTCGTTCTGAACATCCAACAAATCCAGGAGAGTTCGCTTACCGAGCGTCAATTGCTCGACGTACACACTAAGCACTTCTTCCGTCGATTTCACATAGGCATCCAGGTATTCAAGCCTCACCAGAATATCCTGTAGTTCATTCCATATTAGCGTTACATCCTCTTCTACGGCACGCTTACTACTGCGAACACTCTCCCTGAGTGCAAACTCGCGGGCTTCGGCTTCGTTTAGCCGAGCACGATCGGCGCCACCGCGATAGATGTTATAGGTCATCCTGATGACGGCAGATTCATCATCATTCGCACCTAAAGAACCATCGGTATCATCATTTCGAGTTGCGCCAATTTCCAGGTCAAACCGAGGAAAGAAAGCTCCTTTCGCTTGCCTCCTTCCTGCGATCGATGCTTCAAGTTCTGCTTCTACCGCTTTAAGCCCTGGATTATTAGCGAGTGCAAGTTCAAGAGCCTGTTCCAGTGTTCCCGGAACACCACCAACAGTTTGAGGTTCGACCAGCATCTCAGGGCGCTCACCGACTACGCGATAGAACTCTGCGATTCCGTTTTTCGCGTCCCTTTGTGACAGCAGGACATTAGATTTAGCCTGCGCTCGCCTACCACGGGTCTGCACGACATCAACCTTGGTACCCACCCCACTTTCAAACCGCTCAACAATCTTTCCAAGTGTTTCTTCGTGGTACCCGAGATTTTCCTCTGCGAGCCTAACGACGACAGCCCTTCGAAGAGATTCAAGATAAACCTGAATCGCACGTAAGCTGATATTTTCCTGGGTACTGATCAACCGAGCGAGAGCAGCATCAACCAGAGCAGATTGTTGCTTAACCAGATTTCGTGTCGACGAACCATCATAAATAAGTTGGGTAAGGCGAATGCTCCTCTCTGCCCGAGTCAGAGATAAGTCACCGTTGCCCAGAGCGCGAGTTGTGGTGTTATTAGATCTTTCCCTGCCACCCGCGAGCACAATATCCAGCCTTGGGAAATAGCCTCCCCGAGCCTGGTTCTTCAACTCTTCAGCCGCCCTCACACCGTAGTGACTAGCGAGTACATCCGGGTTTGTTCGCAGTGTCGCCCTTATCGCCTCGTCCAACGTCTGAGCTGAGGCGCATGGAACAATTAGACCAAGAACCAACACATACGGCACGACCGCCGAATGTATCAACACTTTTTTTAACGAAAGTGACACTGTCGAAACCTTCATAGATTCACCTGATTATCGGAAAAATATTAAAGCATAGGATGCCAAAAGTCGAACTATTGAATAGTAATTCCTGCAGACTCATAGCTACCAACGATCATAAATGCCGACCAAATGTATGGATATCCCCATTCAGGGGAGTCAATCATCGCTATTTGCGTGTCACGCAAGGCTTCACGGGCTGGATTACCATCAAGCAGCCTGTCATAAAAGTCTGTCATCAACGCCTGGGTTCCCCCGTCGCTGACTTCCCACAAGGAACTGATGACCTCAGCGACACCGGCTTCCTGGAACGATCTACGCAGCCCATAGACACCTTCGCCTTCATGAATTTCACCAAGGCCGGTTTCACAAGCAGAAAGCACAACCAGCTTTGTACCCGAAAGGTTAAGCCCCAACACTTCGAGTGCCGTTAGCACGCCGTCATTAACGGTATCGATATCACCGAGGAACTGCGCGTTCGAGTTGATACCTGCAAAAGCCAGCCCGGCTCGTAAAAGAGGATTGTCACCCGGAGGCGGAACCTGGATTTCTGAAGACCGCTGCATCTTTAGAAGCCTTTTCCGAAGCGTGTCATCCGCCTCGAGGAAAAAACCGTGAGTAGCAAGGTGTAATATTTCCGGAGACTCCGTGATCTCTGCCAACACCCTCTCCTGAGCCTGGTCACCAAAGTAAACGTCATTTACATGGTCGTTGGCTACAAGCCGGTCCGTAATCGTTCTTCCCTCTTTTTCTGCGCCAGGTAGTGGCGCGAAGTTAAGGCCACGCAACCCACCACCAGCACCCCTGATACCAAGCTTCATGGCTGCAGAACGGCGACCAGCTGCAATTTGCAGTTCTTCTGCACCCACGATCTGGTCCGAGTTGTAATCGGGTCCTGCCAGAATCACATACGCCCCCAACGACAACTTATCGTCATTCGGTAAGAGGTCTCTGCCAGAAGTTAGAATATGAACGTCGGTGGTCTGGATGAGGTATTGCTCATCGTCATTCATGAGAGCGTTGAAAGGCAAGATATTCAACACCCCGTCAGGTATCAGGTAAACATATTCAAGCTCGCCAGTGCTTTCCCTTATCGGCGCCCACACCAGCTCGTATGCGAGTTGTCCCGCTTCAATGATCTCATCATCATCGGCCAGGTCATCCTGGATTATCGTGCGATATTCGATCACCGATTCCTCCATCGCACCCCGGTCTGAGAACTCAACAAGGTCGTAGCTGATTTCTCCACCCTGATTGACAATCACCCCGGCCAGCACGCGGGGTTCATCGCCTTCGCTATACATCATAATATCAACCAAAGCGGTATCCTCTGGGAGAGAATCCGCTAGCGCATCGGCGTTAGTACCGGCAATAGATGAGCGATAACGCACACTCGCGCGACCTAGCTCACCCTGCAGGTCGTTAACCCTAAGTTCCAATTCATAGAGAGCTGCTGCATGGCGCCCCTGGGTATCCGCTGTGGGCCCGGAAAGCGTCAACGACGCGAGCGTCCTTCGGGCGCGTTCAAGTTCAGCTGAAATAGAGGCTAACCTTGGGTCAGTTGATAGCTGTGCTACCTGTTCGATTTCCGAGGTAATCTTCAGCAATAGCCCCTTTCTTTGGAGGCTTGCCTCGATCGCCTTTTTGCCGCGAATTGGATCTGTAATTAAAGCCAACAAACTCAGGTAATCATCAAGTTCAGGTCTATGAAGCCGGATATAGCCTTCACGAGCATTTTCTCCTGTCACCCACAACATGCGGTCCAGGAACACACTGCGCCTGGCAAGCCCCTTTTCCCTGAGTTCAACCGCCACGGAAAATTTACCCGCTGCCTCTTCAACCCTGGCCAGGTTGTTCAGCGCTTCAAACGTATAAGGATGCTGTTCGCCAATTTCCTGTTCTGCAATTTCCAGTGCTTCGGTGAGTTCCTTGCGGGCGTCATCAAGCCTTCCCTGATCAAGGTAAATTGATCCCAGATCGATCATCGAGCGAATCGTATCAATATGTCGTTCCCCTAACGACATCTTTCGGGTAGCCAGTGCAGCCGTAACTTGCTGCTGCGCCTCATCCAGCCGTCCTAGCTTCTGGTAAACCCGCCCCAGGTTGTTGCGGCCTTTTAATGCATCCTGATGATCAGCGCCAAGGGAAATACTCCAACGCTCTACCAGATCTTCGAACATGGCCGCAGCGGTTTCATACTCTTCCATCATCATATAAAGGTAAGCCAGGTTATTCTGCATACCCATTGCATCCGGATGATTTTGACCCAGCAATTCGGAGATATGTTCGTAACTAGTTTCGTATAGGGGTTCTGCTTCCCTGAAGTTTCCCTGGCTTTCATGCAGTAACGCCAGATTGTTACGGGTCCGCGCCGTCTGCGGGTGCGACAGCCCCATGGCGACCTCCATACCATCCAGGGTTTGTTCGAGCACAGGTTCCGCGTCATCGTAAAAGCCTAACTGCTCATAAATATTACCCAGGTTATTCATCGCAACAAGCGTAGTGGGATGATATTCACCCCCTATTTCAAGCATGGCGAGCATGGTTTCCTCAAAAATCCTTTCTGCATCTTCAAATCTGCTTTTACGCTGATAGACGGCACCCAACTCAAGTAACGCGTTGTAATATTGAACGGGACTCTCCCTCCAGGCCAATTCGCCGTACCCTACAACATCCTCTGAGACTAACTGCGCGCTATCTAGTTCACCTTCACTGGCCAGGACCCGGGCCAAATAATTCTTACCGATAAAACTGAGATCAGTTGCGCCAATCTGGCGTGCTGTCAGGATCAAGCCAGATAACTTATCTTTTGAGGCCTGGTATTCACCCCGTTCCCAATAAATATCAGCAAGATCGACCTGAATCCTAATCGCAAACTCTGAAATGCCTTTTGTGGATTCCGCCAAATTCCGGGCAGTCGCTACTAGTATTTTCTCGGCTTCATCCAGGCTCCCTGTATTACGGTTCAGTTTCGCAAGCCGAGACTGGCACTCAAGCGTTTCAGGGTGATACGCACTGTAGTTCTGGGTATAGACACTGCACACCAAAGACAGAAGTTCTTCTGCTCTACTGTTATCTGCGGCATCGGTCAAAGTATCGACTTCACTTAACCTCGATGCCATCGTCAGACTGTGCGCGACACCGATTTCCGATTCGTAATTCGCTGTGATGAACTCTTTCATTGCTTTGGCTTCTTCGAATGCCTGGGAAGCGTTAAAAAGCTCTGCCATAAGGCCTGCAATATATTGTGTCTGGGGATGTGCCTCGCCGAGCAGTTCACTGCTCGTCGCATAGGCGTCGCTATAGAACGCATCGGCAGTCGCTGCATCTCCGAGCTGCCTTGCGGCAAGCCCACTCTCCCTGGTTGACGCTACCGCCAGCCAGTGGTCAGGGCCAAAGACCTCCACAGCAAGCATCAGCGCTCCCTCGAAGAGCATCAAGGCATCTTCAAAATCTCCTGACTCCAGTAACGCTTGAGCTTCTGCTGTCAATTCCTGCCATGCCTCGAAATCTGCGAGCTGATCTTCGGTGACAGCAGATGCAACTGCGAGCGTCTCATCGACCCACGCGGGTAGCTGGTTATTGACCTCTGAAATGAGCCGTAAGCTTGACTGAGTTCTGTGTATTTCTTTCAGTTCAACCGATCGCTCCACATCGACAACCAGTAACTGAAGTGCCAGCTCCGCGGCTCCTAACTCCTCAGCCAGCATGACCGCGATTTCCAGTGATTCCTGATCATCCGGGAACTCCGCAAGGAGCTCCACGTAGGACTCGAGTGCAAGTTCGATATCACCCGTCATTAACGCCTCTTCCGCGGCGACCCGGAGATCTGACCCGTAAGCGTTGGTGATGACACACATCAACGATATGGCTGCTATTTTCCTGAACATGATAAATGGTCCTTGTGAGTTTTTGGATCGCGAATAGTCACTGTATCACTACTCTATGGTCCCGTATGGCCAAAAACCTACACTTTATCGGGAAGTTAGAAATTAGCCAAAGCCAACCTGAACGGTGAGACCAGATATATAGGAAAGTTATCAGTTAATTAGCGGGCGGGCAGTAGCCTAAATGTTAATGCGGTGCTACATTAATCGAGTGTGCCTCGGGATAAACCCGGTGCGATATTGATACATTAGGAACCTTCCCAGGTCATGAACCTCACCGAACCCCGGCGGTGTAACCCGCTAGCACAGCTATTGGGCCGACTGGTGCTGTCAGTTTTCGGTTGGCGAAAGGCCGGTCAGGTTCCCAGCGCCAGAAACATCGTCATCATTGCTGCACCACACACCACCAACTGGGATTTCATCTTCCTGCTGGCAGCAGCCTATTCATTCGGCATTAGCGTCAATTGGCTAGGTAAGGACAGTCTGTTTCGATCACCTTTAGGGCCAATACTTAGATTCCTTGGCGGCGTTCCCGTGGATCGGTCAAAGCGCAACAACCTTGTCCAGTCACTTAGCGCACAAATTGAACACGGTTCGGGTATTGCTCTGGTCATTCCGCCATCGGGAACTCGTCGAAGAACCGAACATTGGAAATCCGGCTTCTACCGGATAGCAGAAGCCGCACAGATTCCACTGGTTTGCGGGTATCTGGACTACCAGAAAAAAGAAGCAGGTCTTGGCCTGGCCTTTCTGCCCTCTGACCTCTCTCAGGATATGAATAGAATTCGAGAATTCTACGAACCGATTGTCGGCAAGTACCCCGAGAACAAGAGCCGAATCAGGTTAAGAGAAGAAGATCAGTAATTACTGAAGAACCATCGGGAGCTCATCCAGTTCAGGCGGCACCCTACACTGACTGGCCTGATGATGAACCATGCGAACACTGCCCGCCTCAATCACGAAGTTATTTGTCGCAACCAGCCAACCCGCTGGTAGTTGTTCGTAGCAAATAACGGAGAAGAGATCGCCTTGCAAGAGTACTCTTGGACTATGGCAAACAATTTGAATGCCTGGTTCCTGACCACTGAACATATTGTCCCAACTCTCCAGAATTTCGTCCCTGCCTAAAAGTGGCGCCCAACCAGGATGGATGCATACGCAGGGGTAGTCCTCCGTCCACAAACCTGACATCTGGACTGCATCCCGGCTATTGAACGCCAAGTAAAAATTGTCATTCGCAAACTGGATTACCGCTGGATCAACTATATTCATGATGGTCCCTATTCATGATGGCCCCTCTATACCGATTTCAACCGAACGCCATAATTCAATCAAGCCGCTTAGCGAAATCAGCTGAAATGTGCATAATACCGAATTGAAATTAAACGTTTAGGAAAAATTCAATGGATTCAATGGAATGTCCTAAATGCCACACTGGGATGACCGAGCATACTCTCAGTACACTCAGTGGTGGTGTAACCGTAGATAAATGCGCAGCCTGTCGAGGTATCTGGTTTGATCTTGGCGAGGCAGAGTTACTGAAAAAAAAATGGATGTCCGAGCACGTTGATGATGGAGACCCCTTACTCGGAGAGAAACACAACAAAATTCGAAACATCAACTGTCCTCGTTGCAACAAATCCATGGAGCCACTATCGGACCCCATTCAAAAACATATTCAGTATGAAGCCTGCGCCGAGCACGGCATGTATTTTGACGCGGGTGAATTCACTGACTTTAAATACGAAACCCTGATGGATGTTTTTAGGGATTTCGTATTTGCACTCAGGAAACCATCTTAAGCTCAGTTTAAAGCAGGTGTGAGCCACCATCGATGGCAAGAATTGCACCCGTCGTGAATCCTGCTCCTGTACTCGCCAGGTAAAGCGCTGCCCCTACGACCTCTTCGGGCTGGCCACCACGCTGTAGCGGAATTGTCGTATTGGCACGTTCCTCAAATGCCTCCATATCCCAGGCCTTGCTGATATCCGTGAGAAAAGGCCCGGCCATAATACAGTTGACCCTCACTTTTGGTCCATAAGCCGCCGCAAATGAACCAGTAATCGCATTCAGGCCCGCCTTCGCAGCACCATAAGGTTCTGAAGTTGGACTCGCCTTGACCGCGGCAATGCTGGAAACATTGATAATACAACCTCCCTGCCCCTCAGCCATCCTGCTTCCAATATTGGCACTAAGTCGAAACGGCCCCTTGAGATTGACACCAATGACTTTATCGAACAACTTCTCGGAAACCTGATCAAGCGAGGGGTAAAGTGGCGACATGCCAGCGTTGTTAATCAGCACATCAACTTTGCCGAACTCTGCGTAGACTGCCTCTACCATCGCATCCAGGGAATTCCAGTCGCCGGCATGAGCAGCATACGGAAACGCCTTAACACCCAGGGCTTCAATCTCTCTGGCCGTTTCGATACAGGATTCAATTTTTCGACTGACGATAGCAACGTTTGCCCCGTGGCGTGCGAAACCAAGTGCCATAGCTTTGCCGAGCCCCCTGCTGCCACCCGTAATCAACACAACCTTTCCCGTCATATCCAGTTCGTCCACCTGTCTCTCCTGCTAATTAAAAAGAAACTATTGTACCCACAGGCAGCCGCCCAGTCTGCACTTCGCATCCATAGCCGTGTAGAATCAACAAACCATTAGCCGACATGCCCATGAATGATCTGATCTCCCCACGCCTGCGCCATCGCGTTCGAACCTTAAGTACCATTTTGGGTGAGACAATGACGCGTCAACACGGGCAGAAATTCCTGTCCAAGGTTGAAGAGATTCGACTACTCGCTAAGGCGAATCGACAATCTGTGACCGATCCTGAAAATAGCGAACAAGGTGACCATGAACAGTTGCGCCAGGTGCTTACGAAGCTTGACGGTGAATCACTAATATCCGTCGCACGAGCGTTCAACCAGTTTCTAAATCTCACCAATATTGCCGAACAGGCGGAGTCGACTGAAACTGCCATTGGTTCACAGTTGGAAGAATTGTTCACTCGCCTGATCAATAAAGGGATCGATCAGCAGCGTGTCCTTGAAACTATTACCAGTATGCGATGCGATCTTGTTCTTACTGCACACCCGACCGAAATTACTCGACGTACCCTGATTCAAAAATACAACCGAATAGCCTCCGCACTCAATGACGTCAACGAAGACCAGGAACTCGACACACAGGAACGACTGGATCTGGAGCGACTGATCGCTGAGGTATGGTTCACGGATGAAATCAGGACAGAAAGACCCACACCACAGGATGAGGCCAAGTGGGGTTACGCGGTTATTGAACACTCACTGTGGACTGCTATTCCACAGCTCTGGAATCGATTAAGTGAACTGATATTCAAAGTAACAGGCGAGACATTGCCTTTAAGTGTATCTCCGATCAAAATTTCGTCCTGGATGGGTGGTGACAGAGATGGTAATCCGAACGTCACCGCTGATGTGACTAAAGAAATTTTAAGGCTGGCCAGGTGGATGGCGGCAGATTTGTATTTAAGAGATGTTGAAGAACTTTTGTCACAGCTCTCAATGTCTAACTGCTCCAGCGAGCTTGCCGCACTGTGCCCCGAAGGGGTCGACGAACCTTACCGCCATATTCTCAGGTCATTGCGTGAGAGACTAGCGGCGACTCGAACCTGGGCAGAAACATCCGAGCAACCAGAGCCCGGATTGATTCACAGTGACGCTGACCTGATCGCGCCGCTGCAACTATGCTACGACTCTCTCCTTTCGTGTGGCATGAATATCATTGCCGACGGTCTTTTAAAGGAAACCCTGATTCGCGCCAATACCTTTGGAGTGACGCTGGTAGAACTGGATATTCGCCAAAGCTCTGACAAACATATCGAACTTCTGGACGCGATCACCGAATACCTGGAACTGGGCAGCTATAAGCACTGGTCAGAGAAAGCCCGAACAGATTTTCTATTGCAAGAACTCAAGACCCGCAGGCCTTTGGTACCAGACAGCTGGCGACCAGAAGGTGATGCCGGTGAAATACTCAAAACCTTCAGACTTATCGCAGAAGACAATGGGCAGGGTATCGCCAGCTACATCATTTCGATGGCCAGGCGCCCTTCCGATGTCTTGGGGGTTGTATTACTTTTACGTAAGTCCGGAGTCACTCGAGTGTTACCGGTCGTGCCCCTTTTTGAAACACTGGACGACCTTGAGAATGCCGCCTGGACACTGGAGTGCCTGCTTCGAACCAATTGGTACACGGAGTACATTGATGGTTCGCAGCAAATCATGATTGGCTACTCTGATAGCGCTAAGGATGCCGGACAGATGGCCGCTTCCTGGGCCCAGTATCGTGCCCAGGAAGAACTGGTCGTCGTCTCTGACAAATACAATATTGACCTTACCTTGTTCCACGGCCGAGGGGGCGCGCCCGGACGCGGCGGAGCCCCGGCAAGACAAGCTATACTGTCACAGCCACCTGGTTCGGTAAAAAACAGTATGCGAGTCACCGAACAAGGTGAAATGATCCGGTTCAAGTACGGATCACCACCACTCGCGCTGATCAACCTGGACCTGGTGTTAAGCGCTGCCATAGAGGCAAGCCTGCTGCCTCCTCCACAGCCAAGAGAAAACTGGCGACTCCTGATGCAGAGGCTCTCGGAGGTTGCCTGTGAAAGTTATCGCTCGACGGTCCAATCCAACAAAGACTTTATCGACTATTTTGCAGACGGTACTCCGGAACGAGAACTTGCGCTACTTGCGCTGGGCTCAAGACCGGCGCGCAGAAGCGGCAGTGACACGGACAGATCAATTGGTGAACTGAGAGCGATTCCCTGGGTGTTTGCCTGGACCCAGAAACGTTTGATGCTACCCGCATGGCTGGGTACAGATACAGCCTTCGAACAGGAACTCTCCAACAAGGAACTCAACGTTCTAAAAGAGATGGTTGAAGAATGGCCGTTCTTCCAGACCCAGATCAACATGCTCGAGATGGTGTTATGTAAAGCCGATGCAGAAATTTCCGAACGCTATGACGAAACCCTGGTGTCCCCGAAATTAAAACTGATGGGTGATTCCTTCCGCTCACGACTGGCTAAACTCATCGACAGCATTAACAGAATAAAAAACCAGGAAATACTCCTCGAGGGAAACCCCGAAATCAGGCAAACACTTGACCTTAGACACCCCTACACAGATCCTCTGCACCTGCTTCAAATTGAACTGATCAAGCGTTGCCGTGAAGAATCAGGTGATATGGCGCAGGCACACAAAGCACTGCTGGTAACGATTGCCGGTATTGCTGCAAGCATGAGAAACACCGGTTAGCCATGACGATGTCGATCACTATCATAGGCGCGAGTAGCGGTCCTGGCCGGATGCTGTATGAAGCGCTGCTGGACGATGGCATCCCCGTGACGGGCATCGCGAGAAACCCCCGAAATATTCCCACGAACAGCACTGCGCAGTTTGTACAGCTTGACGCTAATGACACTGCAGCTCTAGTCAGATTGGTGAACAAAAATACGCTACTTATACATTGCTCCCGCCCCGAGATACTGACAACCCTGATTGCACGTAAGCCCGACATGAGTCGACTGATAGCCCTGGGCTCAACTCGCATCTATACGCGATTCCCAGATGGAAAATGTGCCCGCCTGGCTGCTATGTCTCATGCTATCCGGATGAGTGAGATCCCGGCCACCCTGCTTCACCCGACAATGATTTATGGCGCACCGGGACTAAACAATATTGAGCGCGTCGTCCAAATGGCACGAGTGTCCCCGATCATTCCACTACCCGACAATGGGGAATCGCTGATCCAGCCCGTCCTTGCCAGTGATGTCGTCAAGGCTATACGGGCTTGCATAGACAACCATTCGAGCATCGGAAAGACCATAGCGGTGCCTGGTAAAAGTCCTACCACTTACCGCCGTTTCGTCGAACTTTGCATTGAGTTATCAGGAGAGAAGTGCCGGGTCGTCTCAATACCGATCACCCTGTTAAGCCTGCTTGCGCCACTAACGCACCTGTTACCCGGCGTACCCGTTATCACACAAGATGAAGTTCGTCGGTTACTCGAAAATAAAGATTTCAGTACTGAAGACCTGGATAACCTCAGCATTGAACCAGTAGCACTTGATGTCGGCTTGAAAAGTTTGCTCTTCGAGGACAAATCGAAGAGTGACATTTAGTCGCCGGAGACAGACGTGACTTTCCCAAAAACCCTGTCCAGTTCCGACATCAACTCGTCAGGCAATGGTGGCGCTGTCAGTGCCGCAACATTACTGGTCAAATGATCCACGCTACCGGTTCCGGTCAACACCAAAGAGACACCCGGCTCATATCGGCAGTATCGATAAGCAGCCTCGATCACAGACTTGACCCCTGGGTGCCCGGTTAAAAATTTCAGTGGATCGTCATTATTAACAACACCCTTGTCGATTTCGCCCGTGGAAATAAGTTGTTCAATATTTTGCATCAGCACCGCCGGATTACTGAGCGCTCTGCGTACAGCGTGCATAACCTGTGTGCCGACATCGTGCCGAAGGCAATCCGGAAATACCTGGTCACGTGCTCCCGAATTAAGAAAGTTGAACCCTACCATCGCAACGTCAAAACAACCGACCGGAACTGCTCGTTGCAACATTTCATGGGTTGGATCCTGTCTGAAACTTTCAGTAATACCCAGGTACCGAATTTTTCCGAGCTGAATCTGTTGCTGCAGTACCGGTACGTATTCCTCTACGCAATAGTCAAGGTCCTGCGGCATCACCCCATGAAAACTGAAAACATCAACGTAGTCCGTATTCATTCGAGCAAGGCTTTTCTCTAACGACTCAACCAGCTTTTCAGCGGGCATGTAGTCGCCACCCTTGTCACGGAACATCGTCTTTGTACTGATCACGACCTCAGACCGCTGGCAGTGAACAATTTTGCCGACCACTTCTTCAGTACCGTAGGCGCGTGCAGTGTCAAAGTAGTTAATCCCCAGATCAAGAGCGTGCTTAACTACTCCTTCTGCAGTGGAAGAATCCTTGCTTTCACCCATACCCAGCCGGCTGTATCCACCACAACCGAGACCCACAGGACTTACCATCAGGTTTGTTCGCCCAAGCCTTACGTGATCCATTATTTGACCCAATTCCAGAGGCGGAAGAGTATAAACAAAATCAGTGGGTTCTTGCCCTATGACAAATGTCTATGATGTTGTGAAAGGGGGCTTGCTCAGTCATATGCAAGCGGGTGCTGACCAGTTACCAACTGGCTGAGAACTAAACCCTCTCGATACGGAACACGGGAATATCGCGCGGCGCAGCTGATTCGACATACTTTGCAAACTGTTCTGAAATATCGGCCTGTCTCTGGACTGTACTTTTCGCCTCCGCCTCCGCCAACTCAACTACCCGGGCGGCGAACGATTCATCACCTACTTCAACAGTAATCGCGGGGTTCGCTCTTAGATTAGACACCCAGACTGGATGTTTCTTCGCGCCTGCAAATGACGCAAACAACAACATCTCACCATCTTTAATGGTCAGCACCAGAGGTACCAGGAACGTCTTACCAGATTTACTACCGACCGTATGCAGAATGATCATTGGGTAGTCCGCGAACATCGCTACCTGACCGTTGTTAGCTCGAAATTCTTCGATAATTTTTTCATTAAAGTTTTTCATTTCCGTCATTGCGTTTTTCTACCCATTGTTAATATCGTTTGCGCCAATCTAAACACAATTTGGTGCGCCGTCTGGTGTCTAATTTTAATACTCCAGCCGAACTGGAACACCGTGGCCCTTAACCACTCCCCTGCCATAGACTCCCTCACCTGGGCTCTCCTCCACAATTTCGAAGCGCCATAAATTACAATCACAAGGAGCGCAGGCTCGTTCAATACAATTGATTTAGTATCCAGCGGTAAATTCATACTTAGGTGAGTACCGGCACCGACTGTAGTTTTAATCGTGCAATACCCTGATTTTACATGGCCGAAACTCAATACGGAGCTTAATCCAAGACCTGACAAATCGTGGCTATGACCCTCCCGGTTACATTCCATTACAAAAGTCCACAACTCCATTAATCCCTGATTACCTGTCGACTATAAATTGGGAACCTATAAATCAAGGCAGGACCCAGGCGATGAACCAGGCAGTGAACCTACAAGAAGAAGTTAACCAGACAAACGAGAGCCCAGACGTAAAACCAGTCTTATTGTTTGTTGATGATGATGATCGAGCTATTAACCTGCTGAAACGGGAGTTTGAAGAAGCCAGCTATGTTTGCCACTTTGCGGAATCCGCATTCAAGGCACTTGATATCCTGCAAAAAATAACCATCGACGTTGTCATTTCGGACATCAACATGCCGATTCTCAGTGGCACTGAATTATTCGAACAAGTTAAAAAGAAACATCCCGAAGTAATCAGAATCGCCATTTCCGGCTCTATAAACATCCCCGAGTTCGTCAACGCAATTAACAGAGCTAGCGTTCACGCCTATGTCGTTAAGCCTCATCAGCCAAAAGATCTAAAACTGATCATTTATAAAGAGCTATTGGAGCGTAAAAAGAATCGTCGGGAAATTGACCGAATCAAGGCAAGCCGGAAAAATGCTGCTAATAGAGCACGGGAATCCGGCGCATCTCTCTCAAAAAACCAGGGGTTAATTGAAGCGATACAACAAGGATATAAGAACTTGTTGATTAGTTATGACCCCACCTTCGAATCAAAGCGAGAGCGCTATGAGTTCAGGAAAGACCTCGCGAGTGGGATTGGCCATGCCTTGAAATTGGACTTGAACACAAAACTGCAGCTCGACATGGGCCTATTTCTTTCCTGTTTTTGTAGCAGCAACAAAATCAAAGCTCTATCTACAGGTCCCATGGACGATTTTATGGCCGTGGCAATCGCCCTGGCGAGAAAGGACGATGAAGCTTTAGCTGAAATCACCGAATCGCTCCTGCTAAGTGAATGCTTTAAAACTATCTCGGCAATGGATACGCTTATCTATGATCAGGAACTTAACTGGAATGAATCGATTAAAGTAATCTATTCACAGCAATCTAGCCATGACGATGATGTGCTCCTCGCTCTGAATGATCTAGAAATGCCTGATTCGTGACCCACACCAGGCATACAAAAAAACCGGTTATAAAAATCTCGACTTAGGTAGACAGGACGTGAACGTTTATCTCATCAGGTATTTCATCGCGGACTCAAGACCTTTACCGCTCAAAAAAAACATCTGGCCATCGACCAGTCTCTTAGCCAGTTGAATCGATGCAGAATCCTGCCATCTACTTTCAGGAAGCGGATTCAGCCAGACGACACTTCGGAACTGTTCCGTCAGACGACTCATCCAGACTTCTCCTGGTTCCGCATTAAAATGCTCGACGCTTCCACCTCGATCTGAAATCTCATGACGCCCCATATCGGCGTCACCAACTATAATTAACTTGTAGTCCCGGGGAAACTTTTGGAGTAAATGCCGCAGCGGCAACTTGTCTTCAGCGCGCCGTTCGTTCTCATGCCAAACAGATTCATAAATATAATTATGGAAGTAAAAGTACTCCAGGTGCTTGAATTCACTCCCTGCCGCAGAAAACAGTTGCGCACATAGTTCGACATGCTGATCCATGGAACCACCGACATCAAAAAGCATCAAAACCTTAACTGCGTTGTGTCGTTCAGGTACTTCCTTGATGTCCAGAAACCCACCGTTTCGCGCGGTCGACCTGATAGTATCAGGCAGGTCCAGCTCCAGGTCGGATGCTTCACGAACCCAGCGACGTAACCGGCGAAGCGCCATCTTCAGGTTTCTGGTGCCCAGTTCGACGTCGGGATCATAGTCAGCGAACTCCCTTTCCAGCCAGACTTTCATCGCTCTCTTCCGTGGCGCTTCAGTCATTTCGGTTCGCTCTCCTGATTCGGCTTCTTCGCTTAGGCCTTCACCCTTCTCACCATCATTGCCTTCACCTTCCTTGCCTTTATCACCTTCGCCCTTTTCGCCGGAATCACCCTCGCCTTCTTCACCATCATTACCCTGCTCACCTTTTTCGCCACCTTCGCTACTCTCTCCTTCACCCGACCCTGGCTCACCTTCATCTTTGCTATTGTCCTCACAGTCTTCCCGAGCAGCTCTTTCCTTCGCTTCAGCGACTGCTTCGCCATACTCTTCCATCACCAATGCCACTTCTCGCTCATTACCCTCCATCACTCGGGCCAGCAGTTCCCTGAGTTGTTCGCTTTCATCTTCTTCAAACACGCCAACCCAGTCATCGAGTACCGAAAAATAGGAGGCAAACGCCTGATCAAAACGATCGTAGTATTTTTCATCCTTGACCAGCGATAACCGACTGAGAAAATAGAATTCATCCTGGTCCGCAAAAATCAATCGATGACTGAAAATCGACAGAAGATCGATCAGTTCACGAACCGATACAGGCACACGATATCGGCGCAGGTGCTCAAAAAAACCTAATAACATACAGACAAATTAGTTGAGGAAATCAAAGTTGAAACGGAATGCCATTATTGTAACGGTCAATCCGGCGTGTGTATTTTGTTCGAGCTGAACTGGAAAGAGATTCATCAGCCAGAATCTCTTTGATGACCTGTAACGCTCGATCGAACTCGCCTACACGCGCGTAGGCCGCAGCGAGTGAATCCAGATTGGTCGCAGAATGTTCTTTGTGAACCGCCAGAGACGCAAATTCGAGCGCGACCTTGCCGTCACAAACTTCCTTAACTGGACAAGTCGCCATCAACCAGGCCAGTCGATTCGCAGCCAGCACATCCCCCTGTTCTGCAGCCAGTCGATACCATTTGGTGGCCTCGATAAAATCCTTGCCAACGCCATTACCACGCCGAAAGAGATAGCCAAGAGCTCCCTGGGAAGGAGCATGTCCCTGGACCGCAGCTTTTTGGTAATGTAGACGCGCCTGGTCGTAGTCAACTGAGCTACCGATCCCTTTCTCATAAGCAATGCCCAGGTAATAATGACCCGTGACGACGCCACGACTCACACCTTCCTGTAAAAGATCCAGACCCCGCGCAGGGTTTCTGGCGATACCGTTACCGTCCAAATACATTTCACCCAGCGCGACCAGGCCGGCGCCGTAGTCCTGCTCAACGGCCAACTCATAAAGTCGCACTGCCTTCGCAGAATCCCGCTCCACTCCCTGCCCTGATCGATAAAGGTTGCCAAGGTTAACCTGGCTAGCTGCATAGCCCAGCGACGCCGCCTTGCTGTACCTTGCCGCCGCTTTGGCCAGATCCTGCTCAATGTGTTCTGCCAGAATACCCAGATGATTCAGCGTTAGCAGGTGTTCCGGATCGAGATGAATCGCGAACTGAAGGTCCTGAACAGCAAGCCCGTAGCGTTGCAGCAAACTATAGGCAATACCCCGATTGCTGTAAGCAATAGCAAGCTCATCTTCCCGGAGTGTTTTTTGTTCGATTGCTCCTGTGAGGATTAAAATGACAGCCTCGTATTTGCCAGCGGCAGCGGCTAGTTGTGCCTGCTCGAACATAGACGGGGCCATCCCCGCTGAGGGCTCTTTACCCGCTGAGGGCTCTTTATTGGCTGAGGGCTCTTTACCCGCTGAGGGCTCTTTACCCGCTGAGGGCTCTTTATTGGCTGAGGGCTCTTGATCCGCTGAGGGCTCTTTACCCGCTGAGGGCTCTTTACCCGCTGAGGGCTCTTTACCCGCTGAGGGCTCTTTATTGGCTGAGGGCTCTTTACCTCCCAAAGAACCTGCGGAAATAAATGTCAGCATGACTGTAACAAGCAAACGCATCGCGCAAGTATACCCAGCACATTTACCCAAGCACATACCCAAGTACATACCCAAGTACATACCCAAATACATACCTACGCAAAGGCACCTATCGTGCGACGTTCAGATGCTATACTGCGGGGATGCCGCAACCTAATCATCCCATCATTCGAGACCCTCTGCTAGAAGCACTTGTTGCGATGACCCGACTCCACCATCAACCACATAGTGCCGAAAGTCTAACCGCCGGTCTCCCCCTGGAAGGCGGCAGATTAACGCCAGCGCTGTTCATTCGCGCAGCGGCATCGGTGGGATTCAATGCTTCCTATGTCCAACGCCCGCTAACGGACATCACGCCTCTTATATTACCCGTCGTCCTGGAAATGAAGGATGGCCAGACGGCTATCCTTGTCGAACGAAACGGCGATGTCGCAACCGTTCTATTCTTCGATGAACAGGAGAAGACACAGGAAGTGGAGGTCACTTCGCTGGATGAGCGTTATGACGGCAACTGCTACCTGCTCAAACCGGGCATGGTGGCAGAAGGGGTCTCCAAAGACTGGTTCTGGAGCACGATCCGAAAATCTCGCGGCCTGTACGCCGAGGTACTGGTTGCCTCGCTCCTAATCAACCTTTTTGCCCTGGTCACTCCCCTATTCATTATGAATGTCTATGACCGGGTGGTTCCCAACCATGCTATCGAGACGCTCTGGGTCCTCGCGTCCGGTATTGCCATTGTGTTTGTCTTTGACCTTGTCCTGAAATCACTGCGCGGATATTTCATCGATGCCGCGAGCAAACGAGCAGACATCACGTTGTCCGCTCAGACCTTTAGCAGGGTCATGGATATCAAGATGAGCGACCGGCCGGACCGGGTTGGCTCATTTGCCAACAACCTTCAGGAATTTGATAGTTTCAGGGAATTTTTTACATCGACCACGCTAATTGCACTGATTGACCTCCCCTTTGTGATCCTATTTATAATCCTGATCTATTTGGTCGGTGGGGTTCTTGCGATGGTTCCACTGGTGGCGATACCGATGATCATACTTGCTGGTCTCGCACTACAAAAGCCACTGCACGGCCTCATTACAGAAACGTTCAGGGAATCCGCTGCCAAGCACGCCATGCTGATTGAAGTTCTAGCTTCACTGGATACTGTAAAAGGAGCGCGCGCCGAAGGCGTCATGCAGAAGCGATGGGAGACCTTCAACGCAAAGCTCGCAAAAATGGGACTCCGCTCACGTTTCCTTTCGATGTCCATCGTTAACCTGGCGCAACTCATCCAGCAGGTTTCTACTATCGCCATCGTTGCGGTCGGCGTGTACGCCATTATCGACGGCAACCTCAGTGTTGGCGGTCTTATTGCCTGTACAATCCTGACAGGCCGCTGCCTGGCGCCAATGGGCCAGGTAGCAGGAATACTGACTCGATATCACCATTCAATTACCGCGTTCAATGCCATCGACAGAATCATGGCACTGCCGGTAGAACGACCCGCAGGTAAAAGCTTCCTGCATCGTCCATCAATCAAAGGCGACATTGAATTCAAGGAAGTTACCTTCAACTATCGGGATCAACAGATATCCGCGCTTTCCAACGTATCATTCAAGATCACAGAAGGAGAAAAGGTCGCCATCATTGGTCGGACCGGCTCTGGTAAAACAACTCTCCAAAAACTGGTAATGGACTACTACGAACCAGGCGCCGGGGCGATACTCATCAGCGGTACAGATATCAACCAGATCGACCCCACTGACCTGCGCAGGAACATGAGTTACGTTCCACAGGAAATCTCTCTTTTCAGTGGCACCGTCAGGGAGAACATCGTCCTGGGCACACCGCTTGCCACCGATGAGGCGGTCCTTGAGGCAACGAGGGTTGCTGGTATTCTCGACTTCCTTAATACGCATCCCCAGGGGTTTGACCTGAACGTCGGAGAGCGAGGTGAACGTCTTTCCGGCGGACAACGACAGGGCATTGCCATCGCGAGAGCCATTATTAACCGCGCGTCTATCCTGATTCTGGACGAACCCACAGCCTCTATCGACAACACCGCGGAAATACTTTTCCTGAAGCACTTCTCCGAGTACGTAAAGGATCGAACGCTACTCCTGGTGACGCACAAAGCATCAATGCTTTCGCTGGTCGATCGACTGATAGTGCTAAATGACGGCAAAATAATTGCCGATGGACCAAGAGACGAAGTGCTGAAAATGCTTGCAGGAAACCCCCAGTGAGGGAATACAAATCAGATATCCAATTTATGCCGGATACTTATGCGGCAGAAATTGAGTCACTGCCTCTGGCGAGCCACTTGATTCTCTGGCTATCCGCATCTTTTGTCCTTATCGCTATTATCTGGGCAAATTTCGCGACACTGGATGAAGTCGCCCATGCTGAAGGCAGGGTAATTCCATCGGGTCAGATTCAGGTTGTCCAAAACCTCGAGGGGGGCATCCTGTCAGAGGTGAACATTAGGGCAGGCGATTCTGTCAAAGCAGGACAAATACTGCTGCTGCTGGACGACACACGATTTGCCAGCTCATTTCGTGAGGGCACACTATCTGTTCATACACTTCGCGCAAGGGTAGCCAGACTGGAAGCGGAAATTGATGAAATACCGTTCACTTCAATCCCGGGTTTTTCTGAAGAACACCAGAGCATACTTGACGATGAAATCCTTCTGTATACGTCCCGGCAGCAGGAACTTGAATCTTCACTCAGTATACTCAGACAACAGCGAACCCAGTACGACCAGGGTCTGGCTGAACTGAAGGCCGCAAAGAACAAACTGACCCGCAACGCAGCACTGGCAAAAAAGGAACTTGAGATCACAGCACCATTAGTTGAAAGCGGCGCGGTTTCACAGGTCGAACTACTGAGATTGCAGGCGGCAGTTAACGATTCCCTTGGACAACTCGAAGAGACAGGCATCGCCATTCCCGGGTCAGAAGCTGCAGTGGCCGAGGCCAACCAGAAGATCGCAGAAAGGAGACAACAGTTCCGAAGCGCGACCCAAGCCGAATTGAATGAGGCCAAAACTGATCTCAGCCGCTTGAACATATCTAATGTGGCCCTGGAAGACCGGGTTAATCGAACGACTGTCAAATCCCCGGTAGATGGAACCGTAAACCAGGTGCTGGTTAATACCATTGGCGCAGTCATACAGCCGGGAATGGACCTGATTGAGATCGTGCCTTCGAACGATACGTTGTTGGTTGAAGCCCGCATCCGCCCTTCGGATATCGCATTCATCCATCCCGGCGGGAAAGCGACGGTCAAACTCACCGCCTACGATTTTTCGATTTACGGCGGGCTGGATTCTGTACTTGAAGTCATCAGTGCTGATTCAATCACCGATGAACGCGGCGAGCATTTCTTCCGGATCAGGGTTCGAACCAGCAAGAACCATCTTGGAACCAGCGAAAACCCGCTGCCCATTATTCCCGGTATGGTGGCGACGGTCGATATAATGACTGGCCAAAAGACCGTCATGGACTACATTCTGAAACCATTGAAGCGAGCCCAGGCAGCCGCCCTCACCGAACGCTAACTCTGGCCAGTTTAGATCAGGGCAATTGAGAACGTGGTATAGCTAGCTTCCTTTGAATGCAGGTTTTCGTTTTTCTTTAAACGCCGCGCGTCCTTCCTTGTAGTCGTCACTGTCGAAACATGCGTTGATCATTATTGATATAGACTCAAGGTCCCGGCTCGAAGGGTCCTTGACCGCTTCGTTAATAGCCGCCTTCGCTGCCTTGACCGTAAGCGGCGCGTTGGCAGTGATCAGCGCGGCGTAGTCTCTCACCGCACCTTCAAGCTCATCGATTTCACAAACCCGGTTAACCAGACCCATGTGGAAGGCCTCATCTGCCGCCATAAGCCTTGCAGAGAACATAATGTCTTTTGCCCGCGATGAACCAACCAGTTCAGTGAGACGCTTGAGCCCTTCATACTCATAACCAAGACCCAGCTTCGCAGCCGGTATACCAAAGGTTGAGTCCGGCGTCGCGAAGCGAACATCTGCGCTTAGTGCCGTCGCAAGGCCGCCACCGATGCAAAAACCCTGGATCATTGCAATCAGCGGCTTGTCCAATTTAACCAACCACCGGTTAGCACTAGCTGCGACCTTACCATATGACTCTTTTTGCGCGGCGCTGCCACGTTTCGTATCAAACTCCGAAATATCTGCGCCTGACACAAAAGCTTTGTCACCAGCTCCCTTCATCACCACTACTCTTACTTGGTCATCATGCTGAAAGGCTTCCAGAATAGTCGCGAGGCCTTCCCACATTTCAAGAGAGATCGCGTTACGGCGCTCAGGGCTATTGAAGGTCACCCAGCCAATACCATCTTCCACCTGCGCCAACATTTTCTCGGTTTTTAGTTCCATCGTCTGCTCATTCTAAATAGCGCCAGCTTGCCGTAACCGGTTAATGTCTTCTGCATTGAAACCCATCTCGATCAGGACTTCATCAGTGTGCTCACCGAGAACAGGACCAGGTCGTTCGAAATGATCGCTAATAGGGAAAGTACTCATATTAATTGGTGAGCGAACAAGGTCGAATTCACCCATCTCTTCACGCCAGGTTGTGCGACGCATCTTTAGTGAACGAACATGCTCATCCTCAAATGCCTCAGCAATATCGTATATTGGCCCACACGGACAACCAGCATCATTGGCAAGCTCCACCAGCTCAGCCGTCATCATGCCGGTCGTGATCCCGTTGATCAATTGCCACAGTTCATGGCGATTCGCGATCCTTCCCCTGGTGTTCCTGAACTTTTCATTCTCGGCGAGACCCGGCTGTCCTACAGCCGCTGTAAACGCAGCAAACATCTTGTTGGTGCTCGCCGCCAGATTGACCATGCCATCTAACGTGTGAAAAACACCCATCGGAGAATTTGTCGGATGGTTGTTGCCCTCTTGGCCAGGGACTTCACCAGCCATGGTGTACCTCGCGCCCTGAAAATCCAGTTTGCTTAGCATCGACTCAAGCAGGGAAGTATGGACCCAGCTTCCTTCCCCCGTTTTCTCCCGGTGAAGCAGCGCCATCAGTACCCCCTGCCCCAGGAACATACCGGCGGATGTATCACTGATGGCAATACCGACACGCATCGGGCCTTCTCCCGGCTGCCCTGTAACAGACATAAGACCACTCATGCCCTGCACAACCTGATCAACTCCCGGGCGTTCACTATAAGGACCATCCTGGCCAAACCCGGATACACTGGCATAAACGATGCCGGGGTTAACCTTTTTTACAGCTTCATAGTCGATACCCAGTCGATATTTCACATCCTTTCGGAAGTTCTCCACCACCACATCGGCCTTCGCCGCCAGTTTTAGAAACAACGCGTGCCCATCAGCAGACTTTAGGTTAATCGTCATGCCCCGTTTATTACGGTGGAGGTTCTGTGAATCAGGGCTTAGCCGACCACCGGTGACATCGGTGAGCCCGGCATCAGGTGGTGGTTCAATTCGAATAACCTTTGCGCCCCAGTCTGCAAGCAGCCGGACCGCCGTGGGCCCGGCTCGCGCAATGGTCAGGTCCAGGATAGTGTAGTCAGATAGAGGCAAGGTCATCTGTTCAGAATAGCACGCAACTCCAGTGCAATTTCGCTGATCTTGACCCGTAACAATAGGGTATTCTTGGGTCCCATTCGTATCAGCTGCTTCTGAGCCGCACTCAAGGATTCCAGTTTTGGGTCTTCAAACTTATACATGACAGCTGGCTGAACAAGGCGAATCTGTCCTGTAATTATCGGGGTCTCAAGTAATCTACCAATCGCCTGGAACATTACATCATCGAAGGTCTGGTTACCGTAACCGAGTTCTGCATAAGCAATCTGAACAAGCGGCCTGAGTAAATGGTAGAACTCAGCCGCCCTTCTAGCGTCAACTGACCCGGCAATCTCAACAAATGGCGTGTACCGGGTATACGATGCATGGTCCAGTTCGAAAGTTTTTTCATCTATCTTCCGCACCAGGAACGGCCCTTCAGGTGCCAGTGACCTGACAGGCTCCTTGGCAACTTGCCCTCGAGCAATGTTGTCAGTAAACGCAACAAACTTTCGAATCAGCTGGTTAGGTGCCACCCAGGCGTTAACGCCTTCATGTCTTGACAGGCTAACCGCACCGTCCCTGATCAACTGGTCGCTGTCGTCTAACAATGGCAACACAAAATCTGGCTTTCCCTCTTCGATCGGCACCTCAATAACCGGTGCAGTCGGAGGTTCGGGCTCTGGATCAGGTACCGACTCTGATTTTGCAGGTTCCACTACCGTAGGTATTTGTATTTTTTCTACTACCCGCGGCTCAGGTTTACTGGTTGTTACGAAGTAGCCGACCACGCCAACAATCGCTACCAGCACGATGACGAACATGATCACTATCGGTTTATTGTCTCTGTTATCGGCCATCAGCTTTCCTAATCTCTAGGGACCCTATTGTATTCATCATTGTTAACAAAACAGCGAAAAAAGGTCAGTTTGGGGATCTTTCCATTGTATCTTCAGAATACGCCAGATTTTCGCTCTATTTGAACACCACCAACTTAATACCTGGCTAAACAAGCGCTCTTGCCCTGACCAGTTCATGCACCATTAACTGGCCGGCTTCCGCTAACGAGCGCCCGAAGGTGAAAATGCCATCTTCATGACCACCCATTGAAAATATACCCGGCGAATCCATATCCATCATCAGCCGCCTTACCTCTTTAGCCATTTCTGGTGTTCCGTAGGCAACCGACTCCTCTGTCACCGCGATACCCAGTTCAACTGAATTCCGCCAGATATCCGGACTGTGAGCGTGCAGCGCACATGTCACCGATTCATGAACGTCATAAATGGCGGCATGGGATAATGATTCCGAAGATGGCTTAACGGTTCCTTTGGCATCAACAGCGTTACGCTGCAGATCCCAGGTTTCGCAGACCGCATAGTCATCCAGGGTTACGGCATCAAGCTCTCCTGTCTGAGTTCCGGAAATGACAAACCCACCAGCGCAACGCTGCGATATATTGCCGAACCCATAACCGTCATATCGGCCAGGAGTTTGGCCTAATAACCCCAGGTCTTTAAGGACCGTTCGCCACGCAGACAATTCTCCAATGTCGACGCCACCCAGTTTCTCGGTACGGAAAGTCAGGTTAAACTTAATGACACCTTCAGTTTCCACCATCATTTAACCCTTCATTACTTTGGCGATTGATTCAGTGTAAGGCGGCTTGAGCAGGCCTGCATCAGTAATAATGCCAGTGATCAGTTTATGCGGTGTAACGTCAAAGGCCGGGGACCGGGCAGCAACACCAACCGGCGCGATCGGGTGTCCTGCATACTCTTTAACTTCCGAAGCATCCCGCTCTTCAATCTCAATGTCGTCACCGGAGGTTGTTTCTATATCCACCGTCGACAAGGGCACTGCAACATAAAAGGGGATCGAAAAGTACTGACAAAGAATCGCCAGGTTCATTGTACCAATCTTGTTGGCAGCATCACCGTTCGCCGCGACCCGGTCTGCCCCCACGATCACCATGTCGACTTTCCCTTCTGACATAATGTGAGCAGCCATGTTGTCTGATATGAGCGTGCAATCCACATCGTTACGATGCAGTTCATACGCGGTCAGTCTTGCGCCCTGCAGCAGCGGCCTTGTTTCATCGACAAACACGTGAACCTTTATACCTTTCTGGTGAGCGCGATAGATAGGCGCGAGTGCCGTACCAAGCTCTGAGACAGCGAGACTCCCAGCGTTGCAATGGGTCAGCAAATTCGGATGAGCCTCTACCAGTGGCAATCCAACATCAGCGATGGCATTGCACGCCACCCTGTCTTCCTCGTGAATTGACTGTGCTTCCTGCAATAAATCAGCAAACAGGCTGGACTCATTATGACAGCGCTGCTCACAGTCTCGCATCCGGTTTACAGCCCACGCAAGGTTAACCGCCGTAGGCCTTGCACTGATCAGGTAGTCACACCGCTCATGGAAGTCGGCGCGAATATCCGCGGCTTCCTTATTGTGGCTGCCTACCAATAGCCCGTAGGCAGCAGCAATGCCGATTGCAGGTGCGCCACGAACTGTGAGCGTTCTAATGCTATCGAACACCTGTTCAATGGCTTCGCAAAGCACAACTTCTTCTCTCTGCGGTAATTTTCTCTGGTCTAGTAAAACGAGTGTATTGTCTCGCCACTCAACGGACCGGGGCATATCTATCATCAGTTTTTCCTCAAGCGACGAAGCATACACGTAACTGCCCCGGCTTTGCAGCGCCTCGCCGAATCGCGCACAATGCTGGTTGAATTCTCTGTTTTAGAACACACTTGGTTTAGAACGCACTTGTGGTTTAGAACACAATGGAGACTCCAATGGGAGACCTGGTACTAAGAACTGACGACGACGGGATCGCAATCCTCACGTTGAATCGACCGGATACGCTAAATGCACTTAGCCCAAACCTGTTTATAGAGTTACGAGAGCACTTAGAGACAATCAGTGCCCAATCGGAAGAAACAGGCTGCGTGATTCTTCGCGGTGCAGGCCGATCCTTTTCAGCCGGTAACGACCTGAAGGCGATCCAGTCTGGCGAGACAGCACCCTCTCGTCACTTCCAGGCTGAAACCCTCGAGCTGATTGAAAACCTGCCACAGCCCGTCATCGCTTCAGTACAAGGACATTGCTACACCGGTTCACTCGAGCTCGCCATCGCCTGTGACCTGTTAATCGCAAGCGACTCCGCCAAGTTTGCAGATACCCATGGGAAATGGGGCATGACACCACTATGGGGCATGAGCCAACGGCTACCCCGCAGGATTGGGCCGATTCGAGCGAAGGAAATGATGTATACCGGCCGGATAGTAGCAGGCAGCGAGGCTGTCGAAATAGGCCTTGCCAATGAATGCGTCGCTGACGATGCGCTAATCGACCGCACGATCGAAATTGCGCGACAGATTGTAGGCAACTCCTGGCACACCCTTCGCGCTGACAAGATGTTGGTGAACAAAGGCATGAACCTGCCCCTGGGTGAAGGCCTGGTCTTTGAACGCGAAAACAGTCCCGGCGCAGACAAGTCGATGCAGGAACGTATCAAGGATTTCGGCAAGAGTAAACGGTGAAACCTTTGTAACCTTGGCTATAAGACAACTTTCTTTAAACCCAATGACTCGACAAAATTCACTGATGTTGGGTTTTTCATGGCCAGTGACCCAAGCGGAGAATACCCCAAAAGAGGTGGCCCACTGATTGCCGGCATGCGAGAACCGTTAAGGATTGTTCACTCAGATAAGGGCCAGGCGGTACTGACATCGTCTACGTGACCGGATCAATAGGACAGATCAGCCCTACTTCATCCTCGATCAATTGCGCCGCAGCCAGACATAGGTCCTCACGCCAGCGATCAGCGTAGATCTGGACTCCCAGTGGCAAGCCGTCATGCACACCCATCGGAACCGCTACCGCCGGGATACCCAGTAGATTACCCGGCGTAATAAATGCCAGCCGACTCAGCGTTGTATCAGCGCCCGTGTGTGGGTCAAGATCAGCATCGTGGAGGAATTGAACATCGCTCCATACCGGACCGACAACCAGAGGATACCGCTGGTTAAACGCAGACCAGTCCCTGCACAATCGATCCCGCTCCATATGAACAACTGTATTAGGCATCGCTGAAGAGGGAAAACGTTCTATCAACTCATTTAACAGGCCAACGGCACCTTCAGTCATCATCGGACTGATGGACGACACCGTTTCTTCAATATCCCGAGTCAGCAATTGCGCCCACACTTCATTGACACGAGCGAGCTCAGGTGGCTGGCATTCTTCCACGTGCCAACCGGCAGCTTCGAGAATCTCTCCCGCACGACGAATCGCTGCAACAAACGCCGGCGGCATTTTGATGCCTTCAATTTCAGTCACCAGTGCGACGTTACGGTTTTCTTGTGCTGGGCCTTCAAGAGGCGCGGTGACACTCGTCGGGTCACGAACATCTCGACCCGAAAGGAACTCAAGTGCGAGTTTAATGTCCTTCACTGACCTGGCCATCGGGCCTTCCGCAACCATCAGTGAATAGGCAATGGGCTGGGAAATCGGTTCAATGGAAGAAGCCCAGGGGATGCGACCAGTCGTCGCCTTGATAGAAGTAATACCGCTACAAAAAGCAGGGTTACGCAAAGAGCCACCGATATCATTGCCCAGACCAATAGGTGACATGCCCGTCGCCAGCGCTACGCCTTCACCTCCACTGCTTCCACCAGCAGTCCGCATTGAGTCCCAGGGATTACGGGTAAGGCCATGCAACGGGTTATCGGTGTGAATGCGCAAGCCAAATTCCGGCAGGTTTGTCCTCGCCAGGGGTATCGCTCCTGCCAGCTTCATCCGTTCCACTACAGGCGCATCCTGGGATGGCATTGCATCAGCCATCGCAGGAACACCGTGGGTCGTGGGAGAGCCGACACAATCAATATTTTCTTTAATGGTGAAAGGTACACCATGCAGCGGACCTAATGCAGGAGAAGCATCGGCCTGGTCAGCCGCATCGAGTGCTGAGTCTGCCAGCACTCGAGTTACGGCATTCACCGCCGGGTTAACGGCCTCTATCCGGTTGAGGTGCGATTCAACAACCTCACGGCTGGAAACATCTTTCTTGCGAATGAGTTCCGCCAGTTCAGTTGCGCTATGCCGCCACAGTTCATTGGACATTCAATTTGCCATCAGTGAGACCCAATTATCAGGCGCGAAGCTCCGCAATCATCCCAATGCGCTCTTCAGCATCTACAAAATTAAACCCACCGCTAGTGCGGTCAGTAAAATCGCCATATCTTGATTTGATTTCGCCAACGAGACTTGAAGGCTCACCCATCACACCCATAACGTTCAGGATGTCATCAGTAATCATTTCACCCATCTCAGCCCAGCGGCCTTCCTTGGATAGCTTGTTCAGTTCAAACTGCATATCGCCCCAGCCATGCACACCCAGAACATTCTTGTATGCTGGTGTGGAACCGTAAAAAGCAATCCGATTCTTGGCTTCCAGTTTTACTTTCTCGAAAGTTTCTTCGTCCTTTCCTGAAACAATGAACGGGGTATAGGCGATTTCGAAATCTTCGCGTGATCGACCAGACTTGGCCAGACCGCGTTCAATCGCTGGTAGCGTCACCTCACGAATGTACTTCTCGTTACTGAATGGATGAATGATTAACCCATCGGCAACTTCACCCGCAACCTCAGTCATGATGGGACCAACGGCCGCCAGGGTCACTTTAGGTGCGCCGTATTCCTTATCTTCCGGTGTGAACGCTGGCGTCATCAGAGTGTGGTTGTAATACTTGCCTTCAAACCTGAGTGGCTCGCCTTCGTACCAGTTTGCCCAGATCGCTCGCATTGCCTGAACCAATTCTTTCATCTGTGGTGCAGGTGCGCCCCATGGCATGCTAAATCGCTTGGTGATATGTGGACGAATCTGGGAACCCAGACCCATCACCATGCGGCCTTTTGAGTATGCGTTCAGGTCGTGTCCAAGATTAGCGAGGATCATCGGGCTTCGTGCGAATGCGACGGCAATCCCGGTGCCTACTTCGATTTTTTCACTATGTTCCGCAGCCAGCAGTAGCGGCATAAAGGGGTCATGATTCATCTCGGCCGTGCCAACACGGTCGAAGCCCTGCGCTTCCATCTTCTTTACGTGATCCGGAATCATGCGCCAGTCCGGCGTTAAGTGTCCATCAATCTTCATTGAGTCGTCCTTATTTTGTGGAGAGTTTTAGTATTAGAGAGTAGTGGTTTTGAAAGATTCGACAGGAAAGATATCACGGATCATCACCTATATACTCTAGTCAGTTGCATTCGTGCAGTGAATCCTGGCTTCGGAATCAGGTTTCTAGCAGCCCGATTTTCTGTGGCTGGAATCGGCATCCGTTGAAGAAGCCGGATCAAGCTCTGCCACGAAGTCCAAGTGCTGCAACAGAGCATACTGGTAGGCCTCAATCAGCGCATTCCAGCTTGCCTTGATCAGGTCCACATTGACGCCAATTGTGCCAAACATCTCGCCCTGGAAGCTGTGTTCTAGATGGACCCGCACCTTTGCTGCGGTCTCTTCAGTGCTATTAACCACCTTAACGCTGAAATCAGTGAGGTGTAGATCTTTGATGACCGGGAATTTCTCGATCAGCGTTTTCTGCAATGCACGATTGAGCGCATCAACAGGACCTATACCTTCTGCAGCGCAAAGCTCGACGTGATCATCTATGCCAATTTTGACACTGGCCTCTATCAGACCATCTGAATCTGAGTGCTCTTCGTTACTCGGTGAGTAAATTCGATAGTAAATCGGGTCAAAGGGTGGATTGTACTTTTCAATATGACGTCGAACGATCAGGTCGAAACTGCCATCGGCATTCTCAAAAGAATAACCGGAATGTTCCTTGTCCTGTATCTCATTAAGGATGTTCTTAACCGCATTACCCTCTTCCAGTTCGGGATAGCGATTGGACAGTTTGGCTTTCAGGTTCGAACCGCCCGCCAGCTCGCTAATCAGAATTTTTCGTGAATTACCGACCAACGCTGGATCTATGTGTTCATAGGTATCCGGGTTTCGTTGTACGGCGCTAACATGGACGCCTCCTTTATGGGCAAAAGCACTGGGGCCAACAAATGGCTGGCCGCTGGGTCCTTTAATCCCTAGATATTCCCAGACTTTCCGAGACAAATTTGTCAGGCCACGTATGCGCCCTTCCGGCAGGCATTCGTATCCGAGTTTCAGCTCAAGGTTGCCCAGAATCGATGTCAGGTCCACGTTGCCACACCGTTCACCAATGCCATTGATCGTCCCGTGCACCTGGACAACACCTTCTTCAATGGCACGCAGGGTATTGGCTACCGCAAGACCACCGTCGTTGTGAACATGGATGCCAAGCTTGATCCCAGGGATCTGTTTTCGCAGTTCCCTGATCGCATTTCCAACCTCGTGGGGCATTACCCCGCCGTTGGTATCACACAGGATCACTCTTTCTGCGCCTCCATCCACAGCCGCTTGAACACACGCCAACGCATAACCTGGGTCGCTCTTAAAACCGTCAAAGAAATGCTCAGCATCGAAGAATACCGGATTGCCGGTTGAGTCCTTCAGGTGGGCCACTGAATTGCAGATCAGCTCAAGATTTCGATCCGGTGAAATTCGTAGCGCCTGGTCAACGTGCAGATCCCAGGCTTTACCAAAGATACAGGTGACGTCAGCCTTTGCCGCAATCAGTTTTTGCAGGAAAAAATCATCCGCAGGCAGCGAATCAGCGCGATGGGTAGAACCAAACGCAACGATCTTAAGATGCTTCAACTCCAGGTCGCGGACCTTTTGAAAATACTCATCATCCTTCGGATTGGAGCCAGGCCAGCCACCTTCAACGAAATCCACACCAACGGCGTCCAAGTCCAGGGTAATGTCCAACTTGTCGCCAAGGGACAGGTTTACCCCCTCGCCCTGGTTACCATCCCGGAGAGTCGTGTCGTAGATCTCGATCTTTTTCCCGGCCATGCTCAGCTCCCCTTAGGCGTAACCCAGCTTCTTCGCCGTAATGTGTATCTCAGTCTTGGCACCTAGCAGATTATCGAGTGGGTCAAAGGTAGATGTAAGAAATGCTTCACGCGTCGATTCTTTCATTTGTATCGGATAAATTGCGTTCGCACAGATGACCTGCATCCCTTCAAGGTCAATGATGATCTCTGACTCAGGATGTTTTTCAACATCGGCGGTAAGCTTGACCCGATTCGCTTCATCCATCACGACACAGGGAATCCCGAGCGTTGTGCAGTTGCCCTGAAAAATCTCGGCAAAGGATCCTGCAATAACTGCTTTCAACCCGAACTTCTGGATCGCCTGTGGCGCATGTTCACGGCTGGAGCCGCAACCAAAGTTATCGTCGGATATCAGGATCTCTGCGCCCTCGTGCTGAGGTGCATCCAGCACATGATCTTTGGATGTGCCGTCTGACTCAAAGCGGACGTCATAGAAAAGTGATGGGCCAAGCTCATCAAAAGTCACGCATTTCAGGTATCGCGCAGGAATAATTCGGTCTGTATCGATGTCGTTTCCTTGAACGTACACACCTTTACCCGCCAATTTGGAAAGACTCATGATGTTTCCTCCGTCAGGTTAAACACTTCGCGTGCGTCGGCGACACTCCCCTCAATAGCCGCAGCCGCGACCATTATCGGGCTCATCAGGATTGTCCTGCCAGTTGAAGATCCCTGCCGCCCTATAAAGTTTCGGTTTGAACTGGAGGCGCAGATTTCATCACCCACCAGCTTATCCGGGTTCATGGCCAGGCACATGGAACAACCGGGCTTACGCCATTCGAATCCGGCGGCTTCAAATAGATCGTGCAGGCCTATCGCCCGGGCTTCTTTGTCGACCTTCTCGGAACCAGGCACTGCTATCGCCCTGACATTACCGGCAACCGTTTTACCTTCGATCACTTTCGCTACTGCCTGGAAATCACTAAGACGACCATTGGTACAACTACCAATGAAGGCAACGTCAATTTTTGTGCCTTTGATCGGCGCACCCGCCTCCAGTTTCATGTAGCTAAGTGCGTCATTAATCAAATTCTTGTCCAGACCTTCCACCTTATCAGGCGAAGGCACGAGCTCTTCAATGGAAATAGCCTGCGCCGGGGTCACGCCCCATGTCACTGTGGGCTTAATGTCTGCAGCACTAATCAGGACTTCGTCGTCATAACTGGCCTCCAAGTCGCTGGCATAGCCACGCCATTTTTCACACGCCTCGTCGAAATCTGCCGGCACCCTTTCACGGCCTTTCAGGAATTCAAACGTGGTTTCATCCGGATTGATGTAACCGCACCGGGCGCCACCCTCAATGCTCATATTACAGACAGTCATTCGCTCTTCCATGGTCATGGCATCGATCACCGACCCGCCATACTCGTAGGCATAACCAACGCCGCCGTTAACCCCCAGAATACGAATGATGTGCAGGATGACGTCCTTTGCCGTCACACCTACCGACAGCTCACCATCGACTTTGATTCGTCTGACTTTCAGCGGATCCATTGCCAACGTCTGACTGGCCAGCACGTCACGAACCTGGCTGGTACCAATCCCGAGCGCGATACACCCAAAAGCACCATGAGTTGCCGTATGGCTATCGCCGCAACAGATGGTCATTCCCGGCTGGGTTAACCCAAGTTCCGGGCCCACCACATGGACAATTCCCTGAGAGCCTGACTCTGGCGCGAAAAATTCAATACCATGCTCACTGCTCGCATCGCTGAGCACCTGAATCATTTTTTCGGCCATATCGTCAGCCAACGGCCTGGATTGGCTATCCGTAGGAATAATGTGATCGACCGTCGCATAGGTCCGTTTGGGATAGGCGACATTGAGCCCCTTGTCCTTCAACATGCCAAAAGCCTGCGGACTGGTCACCTCATGGATCAGGTGCAACGCCATAAACACCTGGTACTGGCCGTTGTCTAGTTGTCTGATGACGTGGTCATCCCATACTTTCTGGAAGAGATTCTTGCCCAATATTTACTCCAAAGGTCGTTTTCGATCAGAAAAAGGCGGCAAGTTTAGCATGAAAAGTGCTGTGCACTATCGCATTTTGGAATGCTTGTGATTCCGGAAACACTATAAAAAATAGACGTTTAGGTGCCTTTCTTGCTTACTAGCTCAACTATTCGGTTGGCAAACTTGGAGTTCGGCAGCACCTCATAGAAGAACTGGCTAGTTCTAGCGCCAGTGACCACTGCGTCGTCCTTCCAGCGACCCACCCTACCTTGGCGAACCACTATATCCCGCTGCTTTCCTGCCACATCGGGATACCGGCCGACATAGAAGCTCTCTTCAACGACACCTGATTTCGCCTTCAGATTGCGAAAATGAACCTCGGACTGCAATTTTTCGAAGGCGGCGCCATCAATAACAATGCCGTTAACGTTATATCGAAGAACTTTCTGTCCCTTCTCACCTTTGACCCCATCATTATCATCTAACAGGTAGGCATCAACATTGAAATTTCCGGAATCGTGGTCTTCCCGTAGCCTCCAGGAACATGATGCGAAGCGATCGGCATCGCCAATAGCGGAAGAAATCATGATCGGGCGATTGTCATCAAACAGGAATAGCGGCCGGTCATTTAAATAACAAATGCCTATACCGATCTCCAGCGTTGGTAAGTCCGTCTGTTTCGAATCGGCATTCTTCGAGGTCACAATATCTATCACTTCCTTCGCCATGCCGCAGGCGCGGGAGACGCTGAACCATTCATCCGGTGCATTGTTGTATTCATAAACGCCAAGAATGACAGCATCCCCCTCAATGAATACTTTGACGGCACCGTAAGCGGCCAACCGCTCGGTGATCGGATCGAAAAAACGAAGTGAAAAATAGGATGCAGGGTTAAGCCCACGTTTTGTCAGCTCTGCGGTGACCTTTGTTGACCCTCTCACATCTGCTTTGAGAATCGTGTGATGGATAACTTCGGGCTCCTCGTCCGAACCAATATTTTTGACTTCCGCACTGCTAAGCAGACGGTAAAGATTACCACCGGCCTTAGCTAACTGGATTTTCTGGGGTTCCGTTATCACTGATAGCCGGTTAAACATTCGATGCGCAAACCGGTAGTACTTTAGGTGCAGCCGGTATCGACAATAGTCGGTCAGCAATCTGACCGTCAGGCCATCTTCAGATTTCCGCATCATCCTGTCGAACTCCGCTTTGCATTCCTCAAGCTTCGCCTGAAGTGCCAGGCCACCTTCTGAGGTGCCAGCAACAAGATCATGGACCTGTTCTGATTCGACACCAGACACAAATCCAAGAATATCCTCAAGCTCGATCAGATCAAGATCTGCCTGTGTCACTTTATCACGCAGTGCGTAGCTCACCAGCAAACGCCGAACCGCTTTGTTGTCGCCTACCGCTTTGCGTAAACCCTGGGCGATTTTATGAAGTTTCTTGATGTCACCTTTTAGCCCCCAACCAGCGGAGAACCCCAGGCCTTCCTGGCTAAGGTGGCGTTCGTGAACTTTCTCGTCAAACAGCAACCGGGCATTATCGGGATATTCCAGCCAGCTCAAACTTTCCTCGACGATTTCTTTCTGGTCTTCTGATGGCCCAAGCACGGCTTGCACCGCAAACAGCCCGCCCAGTTCGTCATAAACCTCTGACTGGACAGATCTGAGCTTTGCATCATTACGCAGTGGTGCGAATACCTGGCTTGCAAACGCTTTCCTGAACCCCGCTTCCAGAGCATCGTTCAATTTCTCAAACTCAGCGCCATTGCCTGGCCAAATCGCGTAATAGTCCAGCAAGAGCAAGGGTTCTTTGGGCGTCCTTGCGTACAGCAGGGGATTACAGAGGACGCTAGCAGCTTCCATAAAATCGCCAACAACCTGTTCTCGTAACGGCTTTAACTGATTGTTTTCTTCACGCCTGAACTGCCTTAAGAACAACCGGACGATTCGAAACTGGAACTCGTTAGCGTGCTTCCTGAACCAGATCCTTTTCCCCTGGGTTACCAGCAGCGACCTTGAACCTGAATATTTCTGTTGGCCTAAAGTCTCTTCAAGCTTCTCGCCGTAGGCAGCCAGAGCACCATGGACTTCCTGGATTACAAACTTCACGATACCAAACTGCAGGATGCTAACTTGCTCTGGCTTAAGGTCCGTCTTGCATCGATGCAACGTCACCTTCATCAGATCGGTATAGGTCTCCCTGACTTCCTGCATTATTTCAGCATTGCCCGAAATCATCGGCTTACCGGCGATCAACAGTTTCATGTTTTGTTCTACGGCTTCCCTGACCAGCCGTGTAAACGCTGGAGAAATCTCTACATCCACATGATAGTTATCGATACCCCTATCGACCACAGAGCAATCCAGGCTGATATCCGGCGGATTCACAATCTGTGAAACGATATCTTCAATGGACGTGACTGCAGTCGGCACGATTAATCCCCTTCGGTTATCAACTACCATTTATACGCACAACCTGACGCTGGCGACCCCAGGTTCCGGGTAACTCTTCAAAAACCCCTGCTATCCAGGTGCCGCATCTTTTACAGCACGACTGGCCGTCGAGTGCCCATTCACCGAGTTGATACCAATCCCGTTCAATCAATCTGGTCGCACAATTGGGACAATAAGTTGAACCACCTGGACTATCATGGACATTGCCTGTGTAAACGTAATGCAACCCGGCCGAAATCGCAATGTCACGGGCCCTTGAGAGCGTCTCAACAGAAGTATTGGGATGACTAAGCATCCTGTAATCAGGATGGAACGCTGAAAAGTGAAGCGGCACGTTAGCACCAAGGTTTTCGACGATCCACTGCGTCATCGCTTCCAGCTCGCCACTGGAGTCATTTTCACCCGGAATCAGCAGGGTTGTGACCTCTAGCCAAACACTGGTTTCATGTTTTAGGTACTTCAGTGTTTCCAGCACCGGCGTCAGGTGTCCGCCGCAGATTTTGTGATAAAAACCTTCATTGAATGCTTTTAAATCGACATTGGCGGCATCCATATGCTCGAAGAATTTCGCTCGTGGCTCCGGGCAAACATAACCCGCTGTCACAGCCACTGATTTGATCTGCTTCTCGCGGGCGGCAAGCGCCGCATCAACCGCATACTCCAGGAAAATCACAGGATCATTATAGGTGAAAGCGATACTCTTACAGCCCGTTTTCTCGGCCACCTCTGCCAGTTTCCTGGGTGAGGCTTCATCGGCCAACTTGTCCATCTCACGAGACTTGCTCATGTCCCAGTTTTGGCAAAACTTGCACGCAAGATTGCAGCCGGCGGTGCCAAAAGACAGTACCGGAGTGCCTGGCAGGAAATGATTCAGGGGCTTCTTTTCGATCGGATCGATACAAAAACCACTCGATCGACCATAAGTGGTCAGGACAATCTGGTCATTCTCGCAGGCCCGGACAAAACAAAGCCCCTGCTGGCCATTCCTGAGTTTGCAAAACCGCGGGCAAACCTCACACTGGACCCTGCCATCATCCAGCTTGCGCCAGTACTGCGTCGCCTTTTTGCCGTGATTGTCAGGTTTAGGCTTTTCCGTCCCATCCCAGGTAGTTATTTGAGACAATTGATACCATCCATCGTGGCTGCTGATGACAATTGGTTTCATCCGCTATTGAAATTACAATACCCATAACAGGTCCAGGCATACCCTATGACAACTGTTCGTGAACCAGCCGTTGCTGGCACATTCTACCCGAATGACGCCACAACGCTCAGCGCTCTGATCAGCACCTATTTAGAGGGCGACGCGGGGCTGGAGTGCCCTAAAGCCATCATCGCACCGCATGCCGGATATATTTATTCGGGCGCTATTGCAGGTGAGGTTTACAGAAAACTGGAAAGCGCTCACGACAAGATCAAACGCGTCGTGTTACTGGGCCCATCACACCGAGTTGCCTTCAAGGGCATGGCCGTCCCTTTGAGCACCCGTTTTCGAACACCTCTAGGTGATATCCCCATCGACAGTGAATGCATCCAACAAATTGTTGGCGGCGCTTCTGTTAGATTCCTTGACGAAGCCCACCGCGAAGAGCACAGCCTGGAGGTTCACCTACCATTCCTGCAACACGTACTGGATGACTTTACACTGGTACCCATCGTGGTCGGTGATGCCAGCAAAGAAGCCGTGACCACGGTGCTGGAAAAGCTCTGGGGCGGTGATGAAACTCTCATCGTGATAAGCAGTGACCTGAGCCACTTTGAAGCCTATGACACGGCGAACTCGATAGACGCAAACACGAGTAGAAAGATCATGGCGCTGGACGCGACACTGAAGGGTGATGAAGCCTGCGGCTGCAGACCGGTAAATGGACTGCTGCACTACATAAAGACGCACCATATAAAGACAAACCGCCTGACTATAGAGACTGTCAACGTCAAAAATTCAGGCGACACAGCGGGCAACAAAGGTCGTGTCGTCGGCTACGGAGCCTGGCACGTGACAGAAGAATCAAAACAGAACATCGACACATGGAAGCTAGCAGATAAACAAACGCTGCTTCAGCTAGCGAGGGAAGCCATCCGCAACCCACTGGAGGGTGGAAAAAACTTCAATACTGACCTGAACCTATTCCCAGAAAGATTAAAGAAACAACGAGCCACATTTGTCACTTTGAACATGGCTGGAAAGCTACGTGGATGTATCGGATCACTGCAAGCACACCGTCCTCTAGTGCTTGACGTTGCCAAAAATGCCCAGGCCGCAGCCTTTCAGGACCCCAGGTTCAGCAGTCTCAGCCATGAAGAGTACCAACAGATAGACATCCATATTTCAATCCTGAGCCAACCGCGACGCTTACCTGCTTCATCGCTAGAGGATCTTGTGGGCAAATTACGGCCGGGCGTCGATGGCCTGATTATCAAGGAGGGATCACGTCAGGCCACTTACCTGCCTTCCGTGTGGCAACAGATCAATGATCCCGGAGAATTCATCACCGAGCTAAGAGCAAAAGCCGGGCTCGACCCACAAGCCTGGCAGAACACAGAAGTTCTCACCTATACCACTGAAGAATTCTATTGAACCTGACAACACCAATCCCGCATTCCTTCGAGACAGAACGCTTTCTGATACGCCGTTACGAAACCAGCGATGAAGAAGTGTTGTACCAGGCCGCCCGGGAATCCATCGCACAGGTCTTCGAATTCCTTCCCTGGTGTCATCCGGACTATCAAAAGCGGGATGCCACAGACTGGCTGGAAACCATCGCACCTAACTGGAAAGACGGCTCTGCCTATAGCTTCGGTATCTTCAGCAAGGATGGGACCGAGTTTCATGGCGGTTGCGGCGTCAACCAGATCGATGGACACCCGATCGCAAACCTTGGCTACTGGATAAAAACGTCTAGCGCAGGCAAAGGTATCGCCACAGAAGCCACAATCGGCCTAGCCCGTTTCTGCACCGGAAAAATGGGTCTGCAAAGAATAGAAATCGTCATGTCCATCCAAAACCGCGCCAGCAAGGCAGTCGCTGAAGCCTCCGGCGCCCAATTCGAAGGCCGCGCAAGAAACCGCCTGCTGCTCCACGGCAAACGCCACGACGCCCTCATCTACTCAATCACCCCGGCAGATCTTAAATAAAACCTACCCTAAACTTAAAAAATCCAAAGACCCAACCTCAACGTACAAACGACGAATGGCGTTGTTCCAGAGCTTTTTGCTAGAATGCTGCCGTTAGCCCCACCACCAATTCCAAAAGGACAGGTCACCCATGAGTAATGTAGAACCCACACAAGCAGACATGCAGGCAGTCCTCGACCGCCAGAAGAAGGCATACCTCTCGGAGGGAGCTGTTTCTGCAGAAACCAGAATCGACCGAATCGACCGTGCTATCGACATACTGAAGACCCACGGAACAAAACTAAGTGAGGCAATGGCCGCAGACTTCGGCCACCGCTCCATAGACCAATCCAAGATGACCGACATCGATGGCTCCATTGGCCCGCTCGAATCATCCAAGAAGCAGCTTCGAAAATGGATGCGCCCTGAAAAGAGAAAAACCATGTTCCCACTTGGTCTTTTTGGCGGACGCTCACGAATCGAATACCAGCCGTTAGGCGTAGTCGGCTGCATCAGCCCGTGGAACTTTCCCGTACAGCTGACCTTCGCGCCGCTCGCCGGCGTTTTCGCGGCAGGTAACCGCACCATGATCAAACCGTCTGAGTTTACAGTTCAGACCTCTGAACTGATGAAGGAATTGTTCGCAGCAGCTTTTGACGAAGAAGAAGTCGCAGTCTTCACCGGCGGCCCTGATGTTGGCGGCGCCTTCTCAAGATTACCTTTTGATCATCTTTTGTTCACCGGCGCAACTTCGATTGCCAAACACGTCATGAGAGCTGCAGCCGAAAACCTGGTTCCAGTCACTCTGGAGCTGGGTGGCAAGTCTCCGGTCATCATCGGCAAATCGGCCAACCTGGAACTGGCGGCTACAAATATCATGGCAGGTAAGACCATGAATGCTGGTCAGATATGCCTTGCCCCAGACTACGTCATCCTGCCTGAAGAAAGCCGAGATGAATTCGTGAAACATGCAACGAACTCCGTTGCCAAAATGTTTCCTAACATCAAGGACAACCCCGATTACACCAGCATAGTGAACGAACGTCATTTTGACCGCCTGAATAGCTACCTGGACGACGCCAAAGAAAAAGGTGCCAACGTGGTTGAAATTAACCCTGCCGACGAGGACTTCTCGCAGCAGGAACACCATCGCATACCACCGACGCTCATCTTGGACCCAACGGACGATATGAAGGTCATGCAAGATGAAATTTTCGGCCCTATTCTTCCAATCAAACAATACAAGAATGTCGAAGAAACACTGGACTATGTGAACAGTAAGGATCGTCCCTTAGGGCTTTACTACTTTGGTCAGGACAGCGCTGAGGAACGTGAGGTTCTGACCCGCACGACTTCTGGCGGTGTTACCGTCAACGATGTGATCATGCACATTGCACAGGAAGACCTGCCATTCGGTGGGGTCGGCCCTAGCGGCATGGGCTCGTATCACGGTTACGATGGCTTCAAAAACTTCAGCCATGCGAAAGCCATCTACAGCCAGTCCAACACGGTTTCAAAACTCGCCGCTGCGATGCGACCGCCGTACAAGAAGGCTTCTTAAGCGCCTTAATACCAGTGGCCAATCCTGGCCACTGGTCGTTTCGACAAGACCCCCAAATTTACCGAACTTCAGATGGCCCTTTCAGTGAATGGCTGTAGCGTGGATCATAGGTCGGGTGCCGCTTATTAAGCCACATTTCTCTGTCGCCTTTCGCTCAAGGAGCATAGTTTTACTGAATAAGAAGACTGGCAGAGGTAGGCCGTATCTCTAACTCACCCGAACACAGGTGATTCCAGTACCGAAGAGTACCGAAGAGTACCGAAGAGTACCGAAGAGTATCGAGGAGATGACCAACGAGGCTGCCGTACATCTCACCAACTCCGTCCTAAGCTCCGAGTGAACCAATCAACATAATCAGTTGCCAGCTTTCGGTTGCACCTCTAAGATTTATATCTAAATCATCTAAATCACCTAAATCACCTAAATCAGGTCAGATTGCGAAATGGTTTCAAAAGCACCGTCTACTAATATAGATGCTGAAATGGATATTGACCACCTGCAGGATGCTGAACTCTTGTCTGGAATATTTCCCCCGGCATTTCAGCGTCGTTGCATATATTTTATTTCAAGCTTTGCATTTATAGCCTTGCTTCTTGGTTTTGCGTATTCAAGCGCGAATACCGGAATCAAACTGTGGGAGGGCATAGCCTTCTTATTCGGCGCAATTTTATTTTTCGTCTCAGCGCTGATTGCCCGGTCTGGTGGGTCCGTTCAAGTCGCCGCGAGCTTGCTGGTAACAGCGGCTATGGCTGTCACTCTAGTCCCGGCCTACTACGGATCCGGTATATTTTCTGCATTTTGTATCTGGTTTCTACTACTTCCCATGATGGGAGGACTATTACTTGGCCCAAGGATTGCTCTTCTTGCCGGTGTCCTGGGGGTTATTTCTTTAGCGGGGCTGGCATATGAAGGTGGTTATCCGCCTTCATCAACGGCGCCATTGGCTGCGCAGCAGGATGTGTTGATGCACACATTCAATTTGATACTGGGGGTGGTATTTTGCTCGGGAATAGCCATCCTCATAGTTACTTTGATGCATCGATCTTCCTTGAAGCTAATTCTATCTCGAGATATTGCCATTGAAAAAACTAAAGAACTTTCCAGCGCACTGCAAGCCCTTGAGTCAGCAAAGAAAACAACGATTGCGGTGATCGACAGCTCGTTTGACGCTATTGCACTGCTGGATAACGAGGGACGTATTCAAGAGTGGAATTTGCGAGCGAGCAAGATGTTTGGCTTAAGCCATGAGGAAGCCATGAATGAGCCGATGCCGCGGTTTCTGTTAAATGAACAACACGCAGAACGCTTTTATGCAGAGGGAGTATTTGACCCAGCACCCCTCAGCGATGAACTGATTGAATTGACCGGGCACTCGAAAGCGAAAGACAGGATTGATCTAGAAGGCTTCATTACAGCTCTAAAAATCGACCAGATTGAACAGTGGGTGGTTTTCCTGCGC
>Ga0233434_1000304_pt1 | contig 59291 bp, 59 predicted proteins | sample SI_122_August201_4_FD_182738 | JGI IMG/M metagenome (GOLD analysis project Ga0233434, IMG submission 182738) | Seawater microbial communities from Saanich Inlet, British Columbia, Canada - SI_122_August2016_120_MG | ecosystem: Environmental > Aquatic > Marine > Inlet | place: Canada: British...
TTTTAAAAGGACGCGGGGAAATCTCTATTGAAATTGGAAACTTAAAACAAACAGAGCAAGTCACCGTTTTTCAACAAGGACGCCTAGATGAACTGTTGGAACTCCGAAAAAACTCGGCACAGAAAAAAGGTGTTAACCCAGAAATGATTGAAGATATCTTTAAACGAATCCATACAGAGTCAGTTGAGCTGCAATGTAACCTGCAACACAAAAAAGAAGAGTAAAGTGCCATCTTTGTCTAAAAGGGTTTTATCTATTGAGGAATCTAGCAGTATAAAGCTCGCAACAAAAATCATTAACCTCCGAAATAAAGGCAAAGATATAATTGGACTCAATGTAGGGGAACCAGATTTCTCTCCTCAAGAGTCTGTCTTATCCGCAACAAAAGCGGCGATTGATAACGGAAAATATAGATACTCTAAAGTTCAAGGGGAAGCAAAGTTAGTAAATAATTTACTTAACTATCATCAACAATTAAGCAGTCATGACTTAAGCGCAGATAATTTTTTAGTCTCTAATGGGAGCAAACAAAGTCTGTATCAAATTTTTCAAACAATTTGTGAACCTGAAGATGAGGTCATTATTTTTTCCCCCTACTGGGTGACATTCCCAGAGGCCATCAAACTCTCCGGTGCAACACCAGTCAGCATCGCTCCCGACAAAGTAAGTCTTCTTCCAACAATAAAACAAGTTACACAACACCTAACAAAAAAGACGAAAGCAATTGTTATTAACTCTCCAAACAATCCATCTGGAAGAATTTTTTCTGAAGACCTTTTAAAGGACTTAATCAATTTAGCAAAAAAAGAAGATCTTTATATCATCTCAGATGAGGCCTATATAGATTTGACCTATAACTCCGAATCACCAAAGCACCTTTTTGATATTGTAGAAGACTCTTTTGACAATATCATTACGGCACGAACTTTTTCGAAAACCCATGCCCTAACTGGATTTCGAATTGGCTATACCATTGCCAATAGAAATTTAACGAAGGCCATGAATAATCTGCAAGGACATCTTACGGGAAACAACTGCACCTTTGCTCAGTATGGCGCAGTGGCGAGCTTAAATGTCCAAAAAGAAGTACTCCTTGAGCAAAAAAATCTTTTTAAAATCAGAAGAGATAAAGCCTTCGAAATTATCTCTCCTACACTTCCACTAGAAAAACCTGAGGGAGCTTTTTATTTATTTCCCTCCATTGAACATGTATTAAAACCTGGCGAATCTTGTCTTGATTTTTGTGCCGAGCTTTTAGAACAAAAACAAGTGGCCATACTTCCAGGGGTTGCCTTTGGGATGAAAAACTATATTAGAATTGCCTTCACTGACTCCACAGAAAGAGTCCTAGAAGGTTGTCAACGAATCATCGATTTTATCAAGGAGCGATAGTGCGAGTTTCACTCATTGGACATGGACGTTTAGGTAAGTTGATTTCAAACTTTTTGTCAAAAGATGTAGAGCTTGAAATATTTGATCAATCAATAGATCGTTCCTTAAGTGAAGTCGCTGATACACCAATAGTTCTTTTATGTGTCCCCATTTCACAAATGGAAAAAGTCTGCCAAGAAATCTCTCCGTATTTAAAAGAGAACACTCTTGTCATTGATGTTTGCTCAGTCAAAGAATATCCAATGGACGTGATGAAAAAAACATTACCTAATCACGTTCAAATTCTTGGAACTCACCCAATGTTTGGACCTGACAGTGTTCATGACACTTTATTTGGAGCAAAACTCGTTCTTTGCAATGAAAATTGCAATGATGCTCTCTTCACAAAGATTAAACTTTATCTTTCAAATCAAGGCATGCGACTTATCGAAGTGACTCCAGAGGAACATGACAAATCGATCTCAAAGACTCTTATCCTTTCACATTTTATTGGTAATACATTAATGGAATTTGGTGCACAAGAAGAACTAATTGACACCAAAGGCTATCGAAGACTTCTTCGAATTCTGGACACTGTAAAAAATGACACGAATCAATTATTTAATGACATGAATAAGTACAATAGATTTTCAAAAAATATGCGCGAAGAATTTATTTCAGTAATGAAAAATATTTCAGATAAAGCCGATAAACTTTCAAATTAGCGGCGCTGAAGATTCTTCATCATCTGAACTCTTTCTAAATGCTTTTTCATCAAGTGCCTTAAATACAAAATCTCAAAAACCATAAAAACAAAAAAACATAAATAAAACCCAAGTGTTTTAAAGAATAACCACGTTGATGTCTCCGCAAGTATTGCAATAAAGAACATTCCAACACCATATAAAAAGAAAAATAATCCGCTTTGAAACTCCATTGTCTCCATCACCCATTCAGGAGGAGTCTGTTTCATTTTCATATCAAGCATCATTTCTTTAAAAAAACTTTTGTGACGAAACTTTGAAGATAAAAGTAACCCACCAATTAGTACTCCGGTAAAACCAGGCTGCAACTTAAACCAAATTCCCTCATCAGCAAAAACACTCAAACCGCCCAAAATAAATAGGAGAAAGAAATTAAAAATCGATATTTTATGAACATGCTTTAAAAATATTTTTTCTGCAAAAATTTCCAGTAACGCCAGGCCAACTCCTGCCGCCGCAGCAATTTTCACAGGGTAATTCTCCTCTAAGTACCAGTAAACTAGCGCCGGAAGAAAAGAGATAAGAAAAAAGTTTTTTTTCATTAATTTACTTCCTTAGTGAATCTGCCATAATAGTAGCATGTACAACTTTTTAATGAAAAAACCAATTTTTGCGATCGGAATATTATTTTTTGCTATCTTTCTTTTTCAATTTCAAACATCTGATTATATGAAAAATAGAAAGAAAATGTACACTGCAGCTAGCTGTACGGCCGTCACCGTAAGACTTAATAAAGTAAAACCAACAGAGTGGAAGGTAGACTGTCAGGGAACTTTTGCGGATAAATCAGATACTCTACTAATTGAAGTCCCTCTAATCACTAATAACGATAAAATACCTCCCAAAGTAGCCGCCTATAGAGAATTAGCAAATCACCTAAACTTCGTTGCCAAGAATGCTCCCAATGATAACCTAGAGCGAACGTCTTGGGTTAAAGTCTCTGTCACTCACCCGACAGGACAAGCAGATGGCATTATACCAGGAATGATGCTCGCAAAAATGAAAACAGTTGAGACCACAGAGGCCCTTGCTGAGCATTTAAAAACTAGCGTAAGAGTAAAAGATAGCTTCCCTGATGAAAACGACAAGGACAAATCGAAGTAGTAACTGAAAAGCGAGCCAACTCTCAAATATCATCAATCGAAAAATATTGATCTGCATAAGTAAATATTGAATCTTTTTGATTATAGTTCTTACCATTTAAACAAAATTGATAATTGTATGCATGAAGAAAAATTCTCTCAGCCGCTTGGGCTCCATAAAAAACATCCCCATATATGGGGAATCCTGCAGCACTTAACTGAACTCTGATTTGATGCCTTCGTCCCTCGCTTAACTCAACTAATACCAACGAGAGTTGTCTTTTTTCATTGAACGCGACAAGCTCTCCCTTAATTTCGGAATTGGGATTCTCACTAATTGCCGCGCAAGCCTTTCGTTTTTTCTGGCCATGATAATCAATATAGTGCTGATAATGAAAATGAGCATTTATTCTTCCTTGAACAATCGCTAAATAGTATTTCTTTTTCGGGGACTCACGAAAAATCTTAATCAGTTTCTCCTGTTTGGAAAAAATGAGTAGGCCAGATGTTCCAAAATCTAATCGGTATAAAAGTCCTCGATCATAACTATCTTTATTCACCTTAAGTATATCACTTCGTCCACATTTACGTAGGTAGCTCAAACAATTGTCCCACTCTGAATAACTAAGAGGATGCGAATGAAGATTATGTGGCTTGTGGATGGCAAAAATATTCTCATCCTCAAAAATAACCTTGCAATCTTGTCTGAAAAAATAAGGAAAAATTAATAAATTATTTACTAAATTCAGTGGCAATTTAACGGTACCTTTTTTATTTAAAAATTTTTTTGAAAATTTAAATTTTTTTATAAAGGATCTCGAAAACCCATTTAATTTTAAAAATTCATCAACAGAAATATCACCGATTAAACAAATTGATCCCGCTTTACTAGAAAGCATCAACCTTTCTTCCTTTCGTTTCTAAATCCACTTTCCGAATCGAAAACTCTACTCTTTGACTTAAGCGATCTGATCGACCACCACCTGAACCGCTAATTTTAAGCGGCCTTGAATCTCCGTAAGAAACAATGGTCACTTGCTTAGCGGATACACCTTTTTCAATCAATGTTTTGGCCACAAGAGTTGCTCGTAAGTTGGCCAACTCATAGGCGTCTCCACCTGTTTTTTGATAAACCTCACCCACAGAGGAATGACCTTTAACAAATATATTCCAGCCCCTTTCTCCAAGAAGCTTAACAACTTTTTCAAGAGTTATAATACTTACTCCTTCAAGAGCAATTGATCCTTCTTTAAAATAAATTTTATCTTTAACCTCTACTAGGATCCCTTCTTTTTGTTCATATACATCAACGTTTTCAGCGAGTCCGACGTCTCCAAGGTCTTGCTTCATGTTCTCTAAAACCTCGGTTGAGTCTCTGTTTACTTCATGTTTATTAAGCATCCCTTCCATTGTTAAAAACTCAATGGGAAATGGTCTAATTGTCGATTGACTCTCTACCATTGTCGGTTGGTTATCTGCAGATTTACCAAGCTGGACGACTTCACCTTTTTTTAAAACATTCCCGCCAAATGCATTTCTAATAGAACCTAAAGCGGCCTCATATTTAGCACTTTCAGTTTTTGCGAATGATAAAAGTAAAACAAAAAATGTTAGAAGTAAGGTAACTAGATCTGAAAACGTGGCCATCCATGCCGGTAGACCTGGAGGGCACTCGGGACATTTACATGGTTCATCTTCAACTGCTGCTTCGTTATTTTCATCTGCCATCGGTTACCTCTAATCCTACTCCGCTGCTTCCTCTTCTCCACGCTGTGAAGGAGGTAAAAAGGCAGATAGTTTTTCTTTTATGAGTCTAGGATTTTCCCCCGCAACAATACCCAAGGTACCCGCGACAATTATATTCATTTTCAATACTTCTCTAGAAGATCTGAACTTAACTTTATTTTTCATTGGTAGCGCAAATGCGTTGGCCAACACAGCTCCATAAAAAGTTGTCAAAAGAGCAACGGCCATCGCAGGGCCAATTGCCGCTTGATCGGACAAGTTTTGAAGCATGATAACAAGACCAATCAAGGTACCAATCATTCCAAATGCCGGTCCGTCTGCCCCTACTCCATCAAGCACATCAACCCCTACTCCATGACGATCTTCGAGAGCATCTATTTCAAGTTGAAGAATTGACTTGATCACCTCTGGAGGGCGATTATCTGCTGCCAGCATCATCGCCTTTTTTAAAAAAGCGTCATCAACTTCTACTTTCTCGAGCGCAAAAATAGACTCTCTTCTTGCTGTTTCAGCGAGGTTACTTATTTCTTCAATTGTTTCTTTCGGATCAGCGGGCGTAAAAAATATCGTCTTCATAATTACGGCAACGAGGTTTTTTACCACCTCTATCGGCCATTTTATTAATGTTCCACCAATAACTCCTAGTCCAACAACCAGCGTGGACGGAACATCCATGAATGCAGTGATATCACCGCCTGATAAAATCGACCCAATGATCGCGACAATAACTAATACTAGACCTGAGACCGTTGCTATATCCATAATTCAAACTCCAAAACGGATTTAACTCTCATAACTTCTCGGAATTAGAATCGTGGATTTGAAATTTAAATAACTTAAGGAAAAAACTACCTAAAAAGGAAGGTTATTTAGGGATGTTAGATTATTAGAGTAAATACTAACCGACTAGGTCCATTGAGCGATCTAGGTAGTCTAGAACTTTTTTTCGAAACTCAGACATCGTGATCTCAGTAATACCATCAAGAAGAAGTTCCTTTTTTATAAAGTCCTCAGGGAAATCCGTTAAAAAGGCAATTTTCTCAAGCGATATCGGTTCTTCAGTCCTTGAATTTTCTTCACTTGTATTATTTGTAAGTTCCATATAACACTCCTGTGTTAATAAATTTCGAATGAGGGCCAAAATCCATTTCAACCCTCATTCGAAAGTCTATCCTTAGACTAAGTAAAATTTTAAATTTTAACAAAAAGAGGTGTCAACTTAACTTAACTGAACTATGCATGATGTAAGCTTATATTAGAATTACTAAAAATTTCATTAGATTTTTAACGTTTAATAATATCAGTAAAGCTCTTTACCTTTAAAAGCATCTCCTCATACTCAAGCTTTGGGTCACTGAGAACGGTAATACCGCCTCCCGCACTATAAGTAAGCGTCTTGCTCGCCAAGTCAATTTCCGCAGTCCTTATATTAACCGAGCAATCCACTCTGTTATCGCGGGTCATAATTGTGCTTCCACAATAAAGCCCACGACTTCGAGCCTCGATTCGACTCAAAATTTCCATAACACGTTTTTTTGGTGCGCCAGTAATGCTTCCGCCAGGGAATAGACTCATGATGACTTTACTCAAAAGAACTTTTGGAGAAAGAGATATTTGGATCAATGACATCTGATGAATAATTCCTGGAGCATGTAAAGGAACCTTTTTTTTAATTACCTCACACACTGGTCTTTCAATTTTATTTAAATCATTTCTCAATAAATCAGTGATCATGTAAAGCTCTGCTTGATCTTTTTCACTATCTTTAAGCTTTTTCCACGCCTTTAGCTTTCCTCCAGACTTTTTTATATCAGAGGTTCCTTTAATAGGTAGAGTTTGAATTATTGTTTTTTGACTACTTCTTTTTAATTGAAACAAAGACTCCGGAGTGTTGGACCAAAAAGCTTTTCCGAGGCTTTCGATATAAGTAAGCATCGAAAACCTTCCCTGGCGAAACTTACTGACATTAACATATGAACTAATTAGGCTTTCTCGATTTAAGTTTTTTACCTCAAATAGGAAAGGGTATGTGAGGTTGTACTGATAGCAATTACCATTCATTAATTCATTTAACCCCGAGTTAAAATCTCGGCGATAGGATTTATATTGTGGTGCTGCTTTTAATGATAACCCTACTGACTCTTTATTTTTAAATACACCTAATGGAGAAAGTGAAGATCTCTTAAATTTAAGCAAAACCCCAAGGCAACATGAATCTGAAATTATTTCCCATTGATTATCATACTGGTAATGGCCGTACTCATAACTTAGATGAAAGACATAAATATAATTTTCATCTTCAATTTTATTAAACCATTTTAAAATTTCACTTCGACCATCACATTTAGTTTTTTTTCCAGATATAAGGTCATTTTTAAATTTTGGATAAAAAACGAAAGCCGCCTCAGGGCTTTTAAGGCAATAAAGATCTTTATTTTCACCGAAAGGAAATAGACAAAAAATATCTCCCAACATTCTAATCTTCTTGTGAAGACCTATGCGTCAAGTTCTCAAATGAAGTATGGGCTCCAACCCAGGCCAACTTTGCTGTACCAGTTTCACCGGAACGGTTTTTTGCAACGATTATCTCTGCAATACCTGGCTCTTTAGAGTCTTTATTATAAAAATCGTCTCGATACACCATTAAAACAATGTCAGCATCTTGTTCGATAGATCCAGACTCTCTAAGGTCTGCTGTATTTGGGCGCTTATCAGGTCTAGACTCAACACTTCTATTAAGCTGAGAAAGTGCAACGACTGGACACTCTAATTCTTTGGCCATTGATTTTAGACCTCTAGAAATTTCCGCAATCTGTTGCTCCCTAGATGGATTATTTGTGTGCGATCTCATTAACTGAAGATAATCAATAATAATTAAACCAAGCCCATTTTCTGATTTTATTTTTCGACACTGTGAAAGAATATCTGGAACTGTTGTTCCACCATTATCATTAATATAAATTGGAAGTTGTGATAACCCTTGAATAGCGTTTCCAATATTTCTTAGATCAGTGTCTAAGAAATTTTTCGTTCTTAGCCTTTTAGAATCTACTTTTGCTTCCGAAGACAAAATCCTCATCGAAAGTTCGGCGTCTAACATCTCAAGAGAAAAAACAACAACCGGTAAGTTAACTTGCTTACAAGAACGAACAGCAACATTAAGCGCAAGGGAGGTTTTCCCCATCCCTGGTCTCGCCGCTAAAACAATTAATTGACCACTTTGCATCCCAAGAAGGTATTTATCAAGCTCTGGAAAACTAGTGCTTAGGCCAGATAACTCTCCAGCCTCCCTTGAGTTATCCTCAAGAGTTTTTAAATTAACTTTTAAACAAGCATTTAGTTTACTCATTTTTCCGGTTTTTGCGGAGTTCGTAAGATTAAAAAAACTCTGCTCCACTTCTTTGGCGAAGTCATCAAGACTTCCTGTATGCTCAAAACCTTTCTCTGCAACTCGGTGGGCAGTTCTGATAATTTCCCGCATACTTGATTTATCTTTTACCGTTTTTCCGTAGTGATAAATATTTGCAGAACTAGCTTGGTCCTCTATTATTTCACTAACAAATGATGTTCCACCAATCGAATCGATCGCCCCCATCTCTGTTAACCTTGAGCTTACGGTAACATAATCAATTGGCTTATTAGAGTTGGCCAGATCCTGAATACAAACAAATAAGGTTCCGTATTTAGGATGGTAAAAATCCTCTTTGGTCAAGGCAAGATCACTAACATCGTCATATGACTGCCCATCAACAAGTAAGCATCCTATAAGAGACTTCTCGGCTAATAAGTCATGAGGTAACTCTTGGTGGGTTGTGTTCTTAGACATGGGCGTTCCTTTCCCAAAAAAAAGCTCCAGCTCAAGTAAGTGAGCTGGAGCTTTGGTTAAAAAAATTTAGCTTCTTAAAATTTCGTTAACTTCTTCGTCTAAAGCTTGATCTTCAGATTTTACTTCCTCTGAAGCTTCTTCTGTCGCTTCTTCAGCAGCCTTAGCTTTTTTCTCTGCAGCTCTTTTTTCAGCAGCAGCTTGCTTTCTCTTCATTTCTTCTTCTTGCTCAGGGCTCATAACAACCTTTACTTGAAAGTTTGCTGCAACTCCCTCAAACAGAGAAGCTTTTACATCAAAAGAACCAACAGATTTGATTGGCTTAGAAACAGTTAGAAGTCTTCTTTCAACTTCTACACCTTTTTTTCCAAGCTCATCTGATAATTCTCTCGTTGTAATAGATCCAAAAAGCTTACCATTTTGACCAACTTTTTTGACGAACTCTAAAACAAGTCCATCAACTTTCTTTTGCATCGCTTCAGCAGTTGCTTTATGTTCTGCAACTTTTTTCGCTAACATTTTTCTTTGTTGCTCAATAGACTTTTTATTACCTTCATCAGCAACTAAAGCTAGACCGTTTGGAACTAAAAGGTTTCTCGCATGTCCTGGAGAGACATTCACAACGTCGCCTACGTTGCCAACGGATTTTACATTATCCAAAAGTACAACTTTCATTATTTATCTCCTTCTTCTTTATTCAAAAAATATTTTCTAAAATTAAACCAAACATCAAAAAGGCCAAGGAAAACAACGGCTTTCCAGGCGAAAACGAGAATAAACATTAAAGAAAAACTTCTAAAAAATCCTCGTATTCTTTTGATGACAAAGAAATCGTAGCAAACACCAAACCCTTGGAAAAAATAAAGAGTTCCAAGTGCATATAACAAGTTCATTCCAACAGTTGGAATGTGAGAGTTTAAATACTCACCACCTAAAATAATTACTATTCCTAGAATAACCAGATACACAAAACTAAATGGCAATTTGAAATAAGTAAGGTGAACAATCCCAAAGGGAAAATCCACATTTTTACGCCATGAAAACGAATTTCTTAATACGTAATACAAACTTACCCAAACACTAAGAAATGTTCCGGAGATCACCACTGCTGGTGTCCAGGAAATAAGCTCAGATGCAATCTTCTCTGGAGATGAAATCAAGCTTCTTAAAACTATTGCTTGTTCACCACCAAGGTTCAACGCTTCTGAAAACTCTTTATTATTTTTCAACTGATCGATATAAAACTGAGTTTGATTTAATACGATCTCATAAAGTGACTGATCAGATATAGAAACTAAAACACCCGTAATGATGGCAAGCCCCGCAACCAAAATACTTCCAGTATTTAAAACAATGGCCGTTGGAGGAAATTTACGTCGAATGGAAAATCCAATAATCCCTCCAATTAATGCTGCATAAATTGAAAGGAAACCACTCCCACCAAGGAAAAAACTTTTTCCAAAAGCAATAAATGCAACGGTAAAAATGCCTAATTGAATAAGCATCGTTTTTTTCATCGGGCTGTTTAAGTAACTAAAAGTAAAAGCAGCTGGAGCAAAAAGACCAAACGGACCGAAAGAGCATAAGATAATGCCAAACAATGTTGCCGCAAATATTCTTGCATAAGCTGCATTGTTCTTAGACATAAACTTCTCCTCCAGGTTATTCAGTTTTTCGTTTTCTACTTTCTCAGTCATCTCTTAAAACCTATTACTGGTTGATTGTTCTGCTAGATATATGGCTAATGATTCCAAGAGTTCTTGCTCTTTTAATCGCTGTCGTTACATATCTTTGATGCTTTCTTGAAACACCAGAGACTCTTGCAGCTGAAATTTTACCAAACTCATTTACTAACCAAGAGTAAGTTTTTGGGTCTTTCCAATCAGCAATGATGTTGTTTGACTTAAAAAAGCAGTGTTTACCTTTTGAGAATCTTTTACGATCTTTTCTCTCTCCATCATCATCATCATCTTCTTCAAGAGCTGACCCATGGTACTTTTTAGATAAAGGAGTTTTGTAAGTTTTTAAAAGATCAGAAGCAGATACGTCTTCACCTAATTTAAAGTTAGCAAACTTTAGAACAGATTCGTCAATTCTCAAACGACGAGCAATTTCTTTATTTGCTCCATTATTTGCTTTGAAAATGAAGTAAGAAAAATTTCCTGTTTCTTTACCAGTGTTCGTTGGTTGAGCGAAAGTTTTAACTCCCCAATTATCTTGGATCATTAACTCACCCTCGTACTCAGAAAGAGTTGAACGAAGGGTCTCTGTTAGTTTTGCAACAGACTCATCTGCAGCATCACCACTTTGCACGACACAAAGTTCGTAAATCATGTAAACCTCCCGGATATACAGCATCAAGATCCATTTCTTGACGCGAGATTTCTGTAAATGTGCGTGGACACTAGCATTAAAAAAGTCATTAAGCAAAGTGTCAAAAGTCTTTTTTACTGGGGAATTATTTCATATTGTTCAATATGATAGTTATTCTCGGAGCGAATAATCAATGACTTAGAGAACCTATTTTCGATGGACTGAACCATCTCCAGGTCCTCTCCACAAAGCCTTGCTGTTACCTCTGGATGAGCAAAGATAAGAACTTTTTTACCCTCATGCCGATCTAATGATTTAAATAATTCTCGAATTAGTTCATAGCAGATCGTCGAAATGGACTTAACTCTTCCTGTCCCTTCACAGTAAGGACACGGCGAACAAAGAAGCCTCGTCAAGGTGTCTCTCGTTCTTTTTCTTGTCATCTCAACCAAACCCAACCCTGAAATAGGAAGGACATTTGTTTTAGACCTATCTTTTTTCAATGCATCTAGAAGAGCCGAGTAAACCGCATCTCGATGATCCTCTTTTTCCATATCGATAAAATCAATAATAATTATACCGCCACAATTTCTGAGGCGAAGCTGATACGCAATCTCTTTTACTGCTTCGAGGTTTGTTTTTAGGATCGTATCCTCAAGATTTTTCCGACCGACAAACTTGCCCGTATTAACGTCAACTGAAACCAGAGCCTCTGTCTGATCAATGTTTAAGGAGCCTCCAGAACGAAGAAAAACCTTATTAGAAATTCCTCTTTCAAGTTCTAAGTCAACTCCCGACTTTTCAAACAACGGGATCTCTCCATTGTAGAGCCGAGTTTTACCCTTAAGATTCGGTAAGTATTTTGAGGCAAACTTCTCTACTGATTGCAAAGACTCTTGATCATCAATAATAATTTGATCAACATTTTCATCAGTTATGTCTCTTAAAACTCTGTGAACAAAAGGTAAATCTTGGTAACAAAGCTTTGGAGCCTTCGCTTTCTTAAAGCCTCTTTCTAACTCTTTCCATAGCTTTACTAGAATTCCATAATCTGACTTAAGCGTTTTTAAGCTTTGAGATTCTGCTGCCGTTCGGGCGATAACACCAACACCTTCATTTCTGATTGAATCAAGTATCTCCCTAAGCCTTTCTCTCTCACCTTCACTTTCTATTCGTCTTGAAACACCTGTATGTTCAATATAAGGCATATAAACAACATGCCTTCCTGGAAGCGTAATATGTCTTGTTACTCTAGGGCCTTTTGTCGATATAGGCTCTTTGGCTATTTGAACGACAATCTCCTGTCCTTCTTTCAAGAAGCTCTCAATTGCCTTGGTGGAGCGAAACCGCATCTCCATCGTTTCTGAAAGCGTGCTTAACTCATCAGGTATTACTTCTCCAATTTTCTCTTTTTCCTTTTGTTTTTTCTTTGCATCTTTGAATTTTTCAGCAACTTCCCTTTGCTCATCAAGACTTGGCAAATAGGCGTCATCAACATAAAGAAATGCTGCTTTTTGCCAACCAATATCGATAAAAGCTGATTGCATGCCAGGAAGAACTCTTAAAACTTTTCCTTTGTAGATATTTCCAACACGCGGCTTTTCAACCTCACTTGCATCCAAGCGATCCATTAGGAAGTCAATGATCTCACCGTTATCCATTAAGACGGCTCGCCACTCATTTAGTGTCCTACTAATTAAAAGTTCCTTGGACATAAATTACCTTTAGTCTTTATTTAGAATAAAAACCCTGCAATTGAAGCAGTCATAAAACAAGCTAGTGTCCCACCAATTAAGCATTTTACCCCAAGCTTTGCCAAGTCTGACCTTCTCTCGGGAGCAATAGAGCCAATGCCACCGAGTTGAATTGCAATAGATGAAAAATTAGCAAAACCACAAAGAGCATAGGTTGAAATGACAACAGATTTAGGGCTCAAAGTAGAGAGTTGCTTTTGAAGATCAAGGTAAGCAACGAATTCATTGATAACCAGCTTCTTCCCTAGTAACGATCCAACAGCAAAAGCCTCTGACCAAGGAACCCCCATTAAAAAAGCAACCGGCGCAAAAATGTAACCAGTTATTAGTTCAAGTGATAAATCTGAAAAGTTAAAAAATCCACCGACAAAGGAAAGAAGACCGTTAAACATAGCTATTAATGCGATAAACGCTAAAAGCATTGAGCCAACGTTTAAAGCTAACTGTAAACCTTCACCAGCCCCTGTTGCAGCAGCGTCAATTATGTTGGCCGAGTTTCTTTCAAGAGACATTTTAATCTCACCATCTGACAATGACCTCTCTGTCTCAGGAACCATAATTTTTGCACAGACTAGAGCTGCAGGTGCTGACATAACAGAAGCTGCAAGCAGATGACCTGCATCTATTCCCAGTCCCACGTATGCTGCTAAGACACCTCCGGCAACCGTCGCCATCCCACCAGTCATGAGTGCCATCAGCTCTGATTTTGTCATTTTTCCTACAAAAGGTTTAACAACAAGTGGAGCTTCCGTTTGGCCGGCAAAAATATTCGCCGCGGCAGCTAATGACTCTGCTCCAGATGTTCCCATGACTTTAATCATAATCTTCGCGGTAAACTTAATAACTATCTGCATTATCCCAATGTGATAAAGAACGCTCATTAACGCAGACATGAAGATAATTGTTGGTAAAACCATAAAAGCAAAAACAAAGCCTACTTTTGAAGCATCATTTAAAGATCCAAAAACAAAGCTGGACCCTTCATTAGTAAAATTTAAAATACCGGCAAAGAATTGTCTCGCTCCCTCAAAGATACTTAGACCGACGTCTGTTTTTAAAATAATTAGTCCAAAAACTATTTGCAAAACAATCCCAGAACCCACAGTTCTCCAGTTAATTCTTTTGCGATCATCACTTAGTAAAAAAGCGATCAAAACCATCGATAGTAACCCAACAACTGAAATCATCCGTTCCATTTACCCTCACTAATAATATTTATTAGTAAAGTTTATACATGGGGCAAAGGGGTTTTCCTACCCCTGGTGAAATTTTTATTAGAATTCAAAATTCAGGTTCAATACCTGATTTTTTAAATACTTAGGCGATAGCTTAGTACGATCAGCCTTATGCCACGATAGCCTTGCTGATGTTTTAAAGTCTGGTGTAAGTTGATTCTTTAGTCGTTTCAAACGTACTAGGTTTTCTTGCTCTCTGTTAGCGGTTTGGTAGGCGACAAAAGAAACCCCAAGAATTATCCCAAGAGATGCTCCCATATAGACATTTTTTAAATGTTCAGAAGGCTCCTCAACAAAACTCAAAGTCGACAGGCCAAGAATAGCTCCCATAGACCCAGTCCCGCCAACAATAATTAAATCCTTAAGAGAGCTTTCACCTAAATTACTCGCCCCCTTTGATGTCTGACCAAAAGAAGGTGATGAAAAGCTAGATAGAAGAAAAATTACTACGAAGAAAGTATTTTTTATCATATTAATTTCCTTAGTTTAATATTTCCTCATTACTATTGTATCATTTAATGATTTGATTATTTTATCATAACGTCATAGTCGATATAAAGAAAAACAATAAAGGATGCGACGTGTTACAAACAATCACCTTTTCCCAGGCCATAAGTAAAAAAAGAGATGGGCTTGAATTATCTAAACAAGAAATTAGTTTTCTTATCTCTGGTTACACCAACGGCACGATACCCGATTATCAAATGTCTTCACTCCTTATGGCCATTTACACTCAGGGAATGACCAAACAAGAAACGGCATGGCTTACAGAAGCAATGCTCTACTCAGGGAAAACACTAACTCATAAATCTAATAAGGTTGTAGATAAACATTCAACTGGGGGTATTGGTGATAAAACTTCTTTTATTATCGCTCCAATCGCAGCTGCTGCAGGGGTTGATGTTCCAATGATTGCAGGCCGAGGTTTGGGACATACAGGTGGAACTATTGACAAACTTAATGCCATTAAAGGCATGACAACAAAAATCCCACCAAAAAAGTTTATTAAACAACTAGAAGAAATTGGACTGGTTCTCGCAGGACAATCCAAAATTATTGCTCCCGCGGACAAAAAAGTTTATGCATTAAGAGACGTTACCGGGACCATCGAATCGATCCCGTTAATCACTGCTTCAATCATGTCAAAAAAACTTGCAGAAGGCATTAATGGCTTAGTTTTCGACGTTAAAACTGGTAGCGGGGCATTCATGTCAAAAAAGTCTGATGCAAAAGCATTAGCAAAAAGCTTAAAAGATACAAGCTTGGCCTTTGGAAAAGATGTTTATACAATGATTACAGATATGTCTCAACCGCTTGGCGATAAGGTTGGCCATTCATTAGAACTCATCGAAAGCGTTGAGGTTTTAAAAGGCAAAGGGCCTAAGGATTTGATTGAGATATGTATCGAACTTGCTGGCGCAATGATTCATCTTAGTGGTGCCTCCAAAAATTTTTCTGAAGGAAAGAAAGCAGCAAGAAAAGTAATTAAAAATGGAAGTGCTTTGAAAAAGTTTACAGAAGTAATTAAAGCCCAAGGGGGAGACCCTTCATTTATCAAAGACTATAAAAAACTTCCTTCAACTAAATTCACTCACACCATTGTCTCTCCTAAAGATGGTTACATCACCAAAATTGAAGGAAAAAAAACCGGCTTAGCCTGTATCACTATTGGTGGCGGTAGAAATGTCAAAGAAGATAAAATTGACTTAGGAGCTGGTTTTGACTTTCATTTAAAAGTTGGTGGCAAGGTAAAGAAGGGGACTCCCTTAGTAACGATCCATCATAATATATCCGATCAAAAAATCATCAAAAGCCTTGAATTAAACTTTCTAGAAAGTATATATAAATTTTCTTCAAAGAAGCCTAAGCAAAGTCCTTTAATGATTGAGACAAAATCCTACTTCGCGAAAAAATAAAAGGACATACTCAATGCTTGAAAAAAAACTCAAAGAAGCCAAAGAATTTATCTTTAAAAACTTCAGTCAAATACCTGAAACTGCCGTGGTCCTTGGTTCTGGTCTAGGTAAGATAACGGAAAATTTAACTGAAGCTATATCTGTTCAATTTGATGAAATACCGCACTTTTTCAACCCTTCGGTTCAAGGCCATTCCGGAAAATTGATTTTTGGAAAACTTAATGAAAAAGCAGTTTTTATTTTAAGTGGTCGTATTCACGCATACGAGGGCCACTCACTTGATGACGTTGTATTTCCCGTTAGACTAATGCGATTTATTGGCGTTAAAAACCTATTACTAACAAATGCGAGTGGTGGAGTTAATAAAAGTTTTGCTCCAGGTGAATTATGTCTCATAACAGATCAAATAAACCTTACTGGAACAAATCCATTACTTGGGCCAAACCATGAGTTTTTAGGAACAAGATTTCCAGACATGTCAAAACTTTACGCACCAAGCTTAAGGAAGATCATGGTCGATGTAGCAAAAGAATCCGATATTAAACTTCATCAAGGTATTTATGCGGGGGTTCTAGGCCCTAGTTATGAAACTCCTTCAGAAGTTCGGATGATTAAAACTCTCGGAGGAGACCTGGTTGGTATGAGTACTGTTTTTGAGGCAATTGCTGCACACCACGCAGGACTAAAAGTTTGCGGGGTTTCATGTGTAACAAACATGGCATCAGGGATTCTCGACAAAGAGCTGGCACACGAAGATATAAAAGAAAAAGCGAATTTAGCTTTTCAATCTTTCAGTAGTCTAATAGAAAAGTTTATTGAGAAACTTTAAAAATAAAAATGTTGTCTCGAATGAGGGAACGGAGAAATTTAATGAACAAATTTTATGAAGAACTAGATAGCCTTAAGTTTTGTATTTTTGACCTCGAAACAACAGGGGGAAATCAAGACAGGGACGAAATAATTGAAATTGGAGTAGCCCTAGTCGAAAACTTCAGTATCACATTAGAAAAGAACTATTTACTTAAGCCTAGAGTTAAGATTCCAGAATTTATTCAAAAACTTACCTCTATTAGTAATAACGATGTAAAAGGCTGTCCAGAAATTGAAGAGGTAATCGACGAAATACTGTCTTTAATGAAAGGTAGAGTTCTTGTCGCTCATAACACGTCTTTTGATGTACCATTTTTCAACTCCGTTTTGCGAAGGCTTGGCAGAGAGGAGCTTGAAAACAAAAGTATATGCACGAACCTAATGTCAAAGTACTTAATTCCAAATTTACTAAATACAAACCTTAGCTATATGAGCAAACTCTTTAAGGTTGACCACGGAAAAGCTCACCGTGCACTTGATGATGCACGTGCGACAGCTAAAATATTTTTAATCTTTCTTCAAATTTTCAAAAATAGAAAAATTGAAAAACTTAATCACCTATATTATCCAAAAAATAAATTTGAAATTGATAGGATCAACTACAAGTTAAATGAGGATGAAGAAAATACTCAGGAGCTAATTAAATCATTCAAATTACCATCTCCATCTATATTAACGCTCAAAGAAAACAAAGGTGTTATTAAGTATTGCCTACCGGTTGAACAGGTCAATAACGATTTTATCGAAAATGTTTCAAGAAATAGCTCAAGTGATACCAAAAATATTACAATTCAATATTTTGGATCCTTTTTTGAGAGTTTTTATAATTTTATTCTTTCAATAATGAAGCTAAAAAAAGATGATCAAGAAAGAATGATTCATGACTTTTGTGTACTTAACTCAATCGACCCCAAAGAAGTTCTTAATAAAGAATCAGACAAAGAGACAAAGATTACCAAATTAAAAAGCCAATTTATTGTTGCACCACACCTAGTAGAGGATCAATTAATTATTTTTAACCTGGCCACCATATCAAGCAGGAACTTTTCTGCTTTTAAGATCACCTCTCATCGTAAAAAACTCACACAATTTATTAACTCAAGAATCGCACGCGCAAAGAGCTCAAAGCCTAACATAGGTATTTCTATCCAAAAGCTTTTGCGTAAATATCTCGAAAATGTTTCAAGTTCCTCGAGTTATTTATGTTCGTTTCAAGGTATGGAGCAAAATGAAGTGAGTAGATTTGTTGACTTGATTGAGGATTTCTCACTTGAACAGGATTACCCCTACGACTATCCCGAAAAATATATTTAAAGAGATGATTAATAGTGCTTGAAGATAGCTTCCTTCTCTGACAAAGCTAAAAACATCAAACGCTAAGGCGCTAAATGTAGTTAACCCTCCAAGAATACCTACTTTAAGAAAGCTTGAATAATGAGAGGGCAACTCTTTTATAAATTCTCCTAAGCTAATAATTAGTAAGCTTCCGATGATATTTACAATTAAGGTTCCAGCCCAAGCATTGAGACTCAACTTACTTACACCAAGAAAGATGAAGTTTCTAAAAACTGCGCCTAGGCCTCCACCCAAAAAAATTGCAAGATGATCAAGCATAATCAACTCCCTACGGTAGTTTTAACTCACTAAGAATATCACCATCTACCCAGTGCCCATTAACTTTTACTCCCCAGTGGAGATGAGGCCCTGTCACTCGCCCCGTTTTTCCGGCCTGACCAAGAATTTCTAGCCTTTCTACAATATCTCCTTTATTCACCAAGATTTTACTGAGGTGCCCATAAAGAGTGAAAATACCAAGTCCATGATCAATAATGACAGTATTTCCGGTGTAGAATAAATCCTGAGCTAAAACTACTGTACCTTTATTACTTGAAGGGATTAGCACTCCAACCTTTGCTCGGTAATCAATTCCGAGGTGTTGAGATTTTCGAACATTGTTAAATAAGCGCCTTGTTCCATAAAAGCTCGTTACCTTTGACTGTAAAGGAATAGAAAATTTCTTATCTACTAGAAGTTTGTCTCCAAAGTTACCGTAAATTTTTTTTAAGACTTTTCTTTCCTTAATAACCCGTTTTAAATCTTTTTTATTCAACTTAACTCTTTTTGGGTTAACTGAAAGAGTTTCAAAAGGATAATTTTTAGTAATTACTGATATTTTTTGTTCATACAATTTTTTATTTTCTTGAAATATTTCACAACTAACTACTTTTCTACTCGAAAAATAACTCTCGGCAAAAACATAGTAACTTCTATTTGGATTATGTGAAGGTAATATAACTTCCTCTCCACAACTTATCTTAGTAGCAAGAGGAGGAACATCAATTAGTTTCAACTGCCCAGGAGAAATTTTTAATTCTTTTTTTGGCTCAAATTTTTCAAGGACCTCTAAGCCAGAGCAAGAAACGAGTGAAATAAAAAAAATATTAAGAATTAATTTTTTTAACATTTATACCTCCATCACTAAAACTAATAGTCATATTATCATTAGGCACATCATTTACAGATGTAATTACTTTCTTATTTTTATCTTTTATTATTGCATAACCTCTATCAAGTACTGAAGTTGGGTCAAGAACATTCAACAAAGAGTTTAAGTGACTTAACTTTTCATTCTCGTCAGTAATTTTTCGGTGTCCCCAATTCGACAAGTTCGACTTCACTTGATCTAAGCTCATAATATAGTCATATATTTTTAAATATCTCTCGGGACTCTTTATGACCCTCAGCCGATTAAGACGCTTGTCATATGAATAAACCTGATCAAAAAGAATTTTTTTTAACTGATGTGGGGTACGTCTTTCTAAAAAAAGAGAGTGGGACTGCATAATAAATTCTGTTGATTTCTTTAATCGACTAGATATTGCTTTCATCCTATTTATCACATCAAAACTTTTTTGGGTAATTATCTCAGCAGCCGCTGAAGGTGTCTCACATCTTAAATCACTAACATAATCTAAGATAGAAAAGTCTGTTTGATGTCCTACTCCGGATATAATTGGTACAGGAAAGTCACTTACATACAGACATAGTTTTTCATCATTAAAAGCCCACAAGTCTTCTAGCGAACCTCCACCACGGCAGATAGTAACAGCTTCAATTTTTTGTTGATCATTAATTTTATTGTATTGAATAACTTTCTCAAGAGCTCTCTTAACACTTAGAGCAGCTTTGTCACCTTGCACTACCGCAGGTAAAACAAGCACCTCAATCATGCCTCCTCGCCTTTTCATAATATTTAAAAAATCTTGAATCGCAGCACTCGTTGGAGCAGAAATAACAGCTATTTTTTTGGGAAAATCTGGTATTCTTTTTTTTCTATCAAGAGAGAAAAGACCCAGAGATTCAAGCTTCTTTTTTATTTTTTCGAACTCAAGCTTAAGGCCAGCTTCGCCTGCTAATCGAATTTGCTTTACGACCAACTGTATTGTGCCTCTTTTTTCATATACAGTTAACTCTGCAACACACTCTATCTGATCTCCATCTTTAAGCTTTCTCATTAAGGGATAACGAATCGCCGCGTTTCTAAACATTGCCGCGTTTATCAAAGAATCATTATCTGAAAGAGAGAAGTAAAAGTGCCCTGCAGCACTGCTAGAGAGATTAGTTATTGCTCCACGTACTGCAACAAAATCAAAAGTATCGTTCACAAGGGACTTTACCTGTGTAACAAGCTCAGAAACAGATGCGATGGGTAATTTACTTTGAATACTCACGTTTTAAAGGGTGCAATTTTTTTCTCTTTTTGTAAAAGCTCAAATAGAAAAAATTGGTAAATATAATTAATACCTAATGACAAAAATTTTAAGTATTATTTTTTTAAAATATCTGAATATATAGTAACACCTTCCAGATACTTTAATGCTTGAAGAACTTGGAAGTCCCTAAACATTTTTTTTGTCTTCTGGGCAGTTTTACTATTTTTTTCTCTCAGTTGTTTCTCATCCTTAGTTTCAATAGTCGCAGTCAAATGATTTCTCAGATCCTTTTCTCTAATAAATCTGTTTTGGCGGCTTGATTTCAACCAATTTGGGCCTAGATTTTTAAGCTCAATATCTGGCTTAATTCCCAGGGCCTGAATCTTTTTTCCAGATGGAGTCATATATTGTGCGATGGTCAGTTTCACCCCTTGCTTTTCATCAACCTTAGCGATTGTCTGAACAGAGCCTTTTCCAAAAGATCTCTCTCCCATAATGATACCGCGCTTTTGATCTTGAATCGCACCAGCGACAATTTCACTAGCAGACGCACTTGCCCCATTAATTAAAACAACAAGTGGAACATCCGAAACCTTAAAGCCCATCTTCTTTACTGTTTTCACATCTTTCACCGAGTCATCTCTTCCCTCTGTAGAAACGACGACCCCCTCTTTTAAAAACAGTGAAGAAACATTTACCGCTTCTTCCAACAATCCCCCTGGATTCGACCTTAAATCAAAAACAATTCCCTTGAGAGACGTTTTTTTCTTGCTTAAAGTTTTTTGTGCTTTTTTTATGGCCTTGGCCAAGTACTTCCCGCTGTCTTTTTGAAAGTTCGTTAGTCTAAGGTATAAAAATTTATTTTCGAATAATTCACTTTTAACTGGTTTAAGTTTTATTATTTGTCTTTTTAAAGAAAAATATAATATTTCCTTTTCATTCTCGCGAGAAACCCCCAGCTTGATCGTCGATCCTAGCTCTCCTCTCATTCGTTCCACAGCTTCCTCAAGAAGTAACCCAACCGTTGAAACACCGTCTATTTCAACAATTTTATCACCGGCTAAAACACCTGCCTTATATGCCGGTGTATCTTCAATAGGGGTAATAACGATAAGTACACCGTCTTTTTGAGTTACCTCAATACCAAGGCCACCAAATTCCCCTGAGGTTTCTTCTTGCATTTTTTGAAAAACTTCTTCATCTAGAAAAGAGCTATGCGGATCAAGGCTTGAAATCATTCCTTTTATGGCACCGTTTATTAATTTCTTTTGATCAATTTCTCTATAATAATTTTTTTCAATAAGGTATAAAACTTTATTGAAAAGATCGATGTTTTGAAATCTTGTTTTTGAAAAGTTATTAATGCTTTCTTTTTTATCTTCATTAGCAAAACATGGATTAAAAAATAAACAAATCAAAACGATAGGAGCGACCCTTTTCATAGCATTCCTTAAATTCTTTTAAGCAGAAAGTTTTCTGCAATTAGTTTTTTCTTATTTTTACGAAACTCAAAATATAACTTATTTTCGCCTTCAGCTGCCTCTAAGGAGGAAGCTATTGTTTGTCCTCTTGTGACCTTTTGCCCCTTTGAAACACTGCTTAGAAATTTTCCTAGAAGCACAGATCGATAACCATTTTCATGCCTTACAACAATCACGTTCCCATATTTTGATAAACGCCCTGAATATATAATAGTCCCATTTCCTGGTGACATTATTTCTTGTTTTTGACCAAGATAGAAATTCAAACCACCACTCTCATCTTTTTCTGTTTTAAAAGGGTTTGAAACGGGGAAAGACAGAACTATCTTCTCTTTTACTTTATCAATTGATGTTTTCTTTATTGTACTAACTTTCTTTTTAGTTTTTTTTCTCTTTTTTGACTTTGAGATTCTTTTCTTTTTTAAAGTGTTGTATTTTTTGGACTCTCTATTAAATTTCTTCTTCGCAGTGGTAACCTTTTCACTAATTTTTTCTATTTTTCTGATAAGGTCCACTTCCAGAAACTCATAGTCTGACAATTTATCCTGAAGTCCCAACAAGGTTTTCCTGAGATTTATTAAGTTATTTTTGTTCTCAATTATTTTATTTTTTTTGTTTTTCAACCTTTTTATAGCAACTAATTTAAGATCACTCTCTTCTACGCTATACTCTAGCGCTTCGTGTCGAAGAAGTGTTTTTTTAAACTTTTTTAATTCAGTTTTTAGATTTTCATCAGTAACATCAATACCTTGCTCTATTTTTGTAATATCCTCAAAGAGCTGGTTTTTTATATCTATCACTTTACTAAACTGGAGATTTGTCGACTTTAATGACAATTCAAACTTTTTTATAGACTCTTTTAATTTGAATACTTTTTTTTTCGCCTGATTTAAACCGAGAGCGTTCACTTCAAAACATAAAAAGAAAAAAGTAAGTATAAAAGAACTTATAATATTTTTTTTCATTAAATTATTTCCACTCATGCTCTTTGAAATTCAAAAGAAAAGTCATGGAAACAAGAAAAGCCCCCAAGGCAACTGTGGGAACGATCATCAGGGATGAGGCTAAAGAGTAACTTAAAACAATAAATGTAAAAATACACATCGAAGATAGCAATAAGCTCGCTTTAATTGTTACATATTTTTTTCTTTGAAACCTTTGATAAAGGTACGAAAACCTCTTCAACTCGAGCATGATACCGTGATGTAAAAAGACAATTAATAAACACAGTAATCCAAAGGTGGTATAAAAAATCATAAACTTTGATTTTTTCACCTTCTGATTCTCTCCTTTATTTTTCACACCTTTTACAGAGCTAAATACAACATCTTTTTCAGGCAATATTTTAATAATAAAAGATTTAATTAACTTAATAGATTTATCCGTAATCATCGATTCATAGGTCAAAGTATATTTTACATACTTAATATCACTTTCATTTATTATTTCTTGAAACCCCTCGTCTTTAAAAAGATTTTTTAACTTTTCTTGAAGCTGATTAGACTTTTCAACCCTTACACTTTTTACACCTGGCAAGATCATTAACTTATTTTTTATCTCAACGCTCTTTCCAAGTTCATCAGTCACAAATGACATTTGAGGAAGTTCCGAGCTAAACAACATATATTCTTTGAGAATATCTTCTCTTTTTTCAAAGCCAATAATTGCGAGAAAAGAAAAAGCTAAAAAAAATGAAAACTTAAAAATATTTGCCTGGATAACATTAAATATAATTTTAAAATAAATCATTGAGACCTCAACAACTTGCCTTTGCTCAAGTGAATTAATTTTCCATGGAACTGATTTATTAAATCTAACTGGTGAGTTGCCCAAACAACAGTCATGCCCATTTTTTGATTGTAAAATTTCAACACTTCGTAGAGTCTTTTTGCATTTTCTCTGTCTAGAGAGCTCGTCGGTTCATCGGCAAGAAAAATGTCCGGTCTTGAAAGTAGAGCTCTTATGATTGCTGTCTTTTGTTTCGCGCCACCATTTAACTTTGTTAACTTTTTGTTCATATTACTTTTCATATCAAAAAGGTTTACGAGGTCAACAACTTCCCGATCAAACTCTTTTTTTGATTTAAAAATCTCGGGAGCAAAACAAAGTTCAATATTCTGTCGAACTGTCCAACTCTCAACAACCTGTAGGTTTTGAAACACTCTGGATATGAAAAGGTTTTTTGAGTTCAAATTATTCTTTATAAAACTTCCGGAAGTTTGATTTATGTCACCACTCAATAGGTTTAATAAAGTTGTTTTCCCTGCGCCACTTGGACCGGTTAAAAATGTAAAGTCCCCTTTTTCAATAGTTAAATTGATAGAGGACAAGGCTCGAAGATCTTTAAAATCAACACTGACATTTACCAGTCTAAAAAGAGCAGACTCTTTGGAGTCGTTTAGTCTATTATGAGAGAAATTATCAAACAGGCTTTTTCCTGAATTGTATTGCGGTGTTTGGCCTCTTGAAAAATTCACAATTCAAACTCTCCTTCCAGTGACTAAAGAACATTAGTCTACGATAAATGATATCTTACAAAAATTAGGAACACAAAATTGATTTAGAAGGAATAAAATACCTACTCTTTTTTATGGGAACTAACTATTTAAAACACCTGAATTCTTTAAGACCTCCCAAGCAGTAACTGAGCAAAATACATTAGGAATATAGTTTTTTTGCCGCTGAAGCTTTGAAATGACCGAGTTCTCCACTTGGGCAAGGAGTCTTATATCACCATTTTCAAAATAAATTTTTGCCGGATCTCTCTCTAGTAATATATTTGAAGAGCTTATATTTTTCACGATTGAATTTTTTGACTTAACAAAGACAATATCCTTCTTTGGTAAGTCAGTGATCAACCAATCCTCTTTTTTTCCATGCTTTTTTAGGACATCTTTTATTTCAGCTACCTTAGCCTCTGCTTTTTTTATTACTTTTTGACAAAGATTTTGATCATCTTGATCAAGGAGCTTCTGAGTTAAATCAACAGTGTCCACGGAGTAAGCTGTTTTTTGAAAAAGAAGGGTTTCCGCCATATCTTTTATATCGGGGTCTTTATCAAAAGAGCCCTTTTGAAAAGCCTCTTGTAAAATGCGCATAAAGTACAGATCATTAAAGCCATAGAAACTTATTGCATCATTTCCTATCATATCAAGAAGGTCAGAATACCTGTGAATAAGCTTTTTTTCTAACAAGTAAAAACAGACCTTTTCTGCGATTGCATCATACTTCGCCCCTCGAGGGGATCTTATTACTTGAGAATACCAAGCATACCGAGATATCAAAAAGTCTTCGACACAATGAAGAGCATTGCTTTTAATCGTGAGGATATTGTGTCCACTAACTCTTGCAGCATGGAAGTGGTGAAGTAAGTAATCACGGTCATAAGCCCCGTACTTCAACCCAGTATAATGAGCATCTCGTAAAAGATAATCCATTCGATCACAATCTACTTCTGAGTGAAGAATCTGGTTTGCAAGAATCGAAGGATGAACCCCTTTTACTAGATCTGATATCACTTGAGGATCAAGTCCATATTCTTTAATTATTGAAGTTATACCGCCAGTTTCAAAGGTATTTTTTATCACATAGGAACCTAGGTTCTCATGATCATCTCGCAAGTTTTTCCCACCTGGTGCATTCTTTGTTTCAGAAAAATCAATATATGACATTTCTGTTGTATGAGAAAAAGGAAATGTACCCAGGTCATGCATAAGAGCAGCAAGCCTGAGTTCTTGATGGTACTTTGCCGCCGGCGACATACTTGAGTAATTAATAAGTTCACTAAAGGGGACGGCCATACCGATGCTTGATAAAATTTGGTGGCAATTATGCATTGCTCCAATAGAGTGCCCAAAGCGGGAATGCTCTGCACCAGGGAAGACATAGCATGAAAAACCGAGTTGTCTTATCCACCTTAGTCTTTGATAATACGGGGAGTGAATTATAGCTTTCTCTACAGGGGTAAGTTCGATAAATCCGTAAATCGCGTCGAAATAGATACGACCTTTCGTGTTAACTTCCATGTTAACTCCATTTTTTAAATAGTTAGGCTTCTATTGTACTTTATTTTTAGAACCTTTTTTACGCCCTCTTCTAGATTTTTTGGGCTTAATGACTTTATAAATTTCAGCCAAAGCCAGTTTTGCTTCTCTGCGTAAACCATTATCAAAGACAAATCGATAGAAGTTTTCGATATCCGCTTTATTATTAACAACAGGTAGTACCGTTGCTGGTGAAGGATTCGTGGATTCGTTAGTGTTGCTTTCAATAGTGCTCATAAGTGCTCCTCGCGTTGAAGTCATCTTACTTTTTTATACACACTTTATCAATGGGGAGCGAGTCATTCTAAACCGTTTAATTATGGTAACTTAGGGGACTCGCTTAGATATTTTTTGTAATTTATTCAGAATCTCTGTTTCCAATCATCCCGTAGGTATGAAGTTTGTTATATAGCGTCTTTACAGTGATTCCAAGTTTTTTAGCTGTTTTTGTTTTATTTCCACCTAAATGTTCTAACATCTGACAGATATGAAACCTTTCCAGCTCATCTAGCTGCATCTCAATAAACTTATAGTTTTCTTGCTCAGCTTCTTCTTGCTCGATTTCTTCTTCGTAGTTAACTGATTCACTCAAGTGAGCTCTTTCAACAATCATCCCATCTGCCAAGATATAAGCGCGCTCTACAATACTTTTTAACTCTAATATGTTTCCAGGCCAATTATAAGAAATTAACTTTTTCATCGCACCTGGAGAAAAAGACTTTTGCTCAGAAAGGTCCTTATCTTCGTTCAAATAATGATTAACTAATAATTGTATATCACCTTCACGCTCTCTCAGCCCAGGTACTTCGACCTCTAGAGTATTTAAGAAGTAGTATAAGTCCTCTCTAAATAATCCATCGTGAATTCTTTCAACCATATTTGTTGATGTCGTTGTAATAACCTTAACTTTATTTGGTTTAGTGGACTTTAAAAAAGAAAGTAATTTTGACTGTAGAGGTAAGTTCATCTCTTCAATCTTCTTAATGACAATTGTACCTTTTTTAACAATATCTACTAAACCTTGATTTTTTTCATCACCAAAAAGCTTTGAAGATATCTCTGCCAAGTCCCTGCTTGAGCAGTCAACAACAGCAAAAGCTGATTCCTTATTTTTACTATTACAATGAATAAACCTTGCAATCGCTTCCTTGCCAGTGCCTGATTCACCTTTTATCAAGATATTTACATCTTGCTCAGCACCTCTTTTTGCCATTGATAGCATATTGATTAGCCTTTCTGACTTTCCAATTATTTTAGGCTCTTTGATAATAAAGTTCTTATCAATACTTAGCTCTTTTATTTTATTTCTCTCTTTTTCTTCGATCTTTCGAAGTAAAGTTTCATTTAGGGACTTGGCCGCTAGATAAATACTTAGATTTGCAATTGGCTTCTCTATAGAAGTAATTACCTTCATAATTAAGTCTGCATCTGCTTTCGAAAATGCTCCTGACCCCTCGGATCTCTTTAGCTGAATGACGCCAAGAACGCTTCCACCTGCGATGACTGGAACACACATTTCTGAAACAATACTCTCCGAAACATGTCCCATAAACACGGGGTCTCTTTCTATTGAGTTACTAAAGTAAGGCTTTTTTGATCTCGCAACGTGGCCTGCAACACCAGAGTGTGGAAAAAGCTGTCCAATTTTAGAGTGATTCTTGTTTGAATATATTAACTTTGATTCCGATTTGGTTATCGGAATGCTCGTCTTTATAATATCACAAGAAACAACAGACTTGATCTCTTTACTTAATTCCTTAAGAAAGGCAAATTCATCTAATGTGGCTATAAGGTTACTGTACAAAGATTCAGATTTTAGTAATTCAGACATAGTTCGCTCCAACAAATAACATTAACAAATTCAACAACTAACGCTCTGCAATAAAGTTAATTTACATGATGTCTGAACTTTTTACAAGTAAATAAGCTGCATTGCATTATTATTTTACAGTTTTTATTTATTTACAATGACTTAAACCATCTTGGACTCTGGCATTTTCCCTTTAATTGATCTAGTTTTTTAAGGATTTCACCGTCTTTATCCATCAAATAGATCTCTTTTTCCTCTTTTTTCTTATCAATTATCCTTTGAGAGGTGAAGGCGATAAACTCCCCGTCAGGAGAAAAAGAAGGGTCCTCATTTGATCCGAAATCCTTCGTCAGCCTTGAGAGGTTTTTTCCATCAAAAGATATTTTAAAAAGGTCAAACCTATTATCCAACCAAGAAGAAAATACTATTTCCCCTCCAGAAGGAGAAAAACGCGGGGTAGCGTTAAACTCACCAACAAATGAAATTCTCCGAACTGACTTCTCAATACCTTTCATGCTCATTGCATAGATCATTGGCTTTCCAGGACGAGATGATAAAAAAACAAGTTTGTCACCCTTTGTTGAAACAGAGGGGTCAACATCTGCCGCCCAGTGGTTTGTGATAGGCGTAACCCTTTTAGTCATTAAGTTCAGTTTGTAGATCTCTGCATTACCACTATGAGATAAAGTTAATACCAATTCCTTATCTCCCGGCAAAAAAACTGCCCCCGAATTTATGCCCGATAAATCACTAAGAACATTATCTTGCTTCGTCTCCAAATCTATAATTCGCAATTGAACATTACTCGAATCACTTGAGCTATCAATCAAACTATAAACCAACTTTGAGCCATCATTAGAAACTGCAGGAGATAAAATGTGGCCTTGGGTATTAGTTACTTTTTCAATATTAAACCCATCAAAATCACTAATGAAAATTTGCTTATACTTGAGTGGCTTTTTTTCATCTCCCTGATCCGAAATAAAAACCATTTTTGAATGAAAAATTGGATCCTTTTTAGTTATCGCCTTAAAGATTTGCCCTGAAACCTCGTGAGCATTCCACCTTACTCTGCTTGCATCCAACTCGTGCTCTTTAGAGAAAAATGGACTAGTAGCATCTTTATTATAAAGTTCAAGCAAGATTCTTTGATCAAGTTCATTAGGTTTTTTAGCTTGGGGCTCTTCAGACTCAACAACATTATCATCTTTAGCAATTACTTTTACTAGACGTGCTGTAATCAAACTCGTGGCTTTGTTATTGTCTAAGTTAAAAAAATTTCTATAAAGCCCCAGATCTTGTTTAATTATTTTGACAATATTATTACAGTCACACTTTTCAACATCTAAATAAAGTTCAACTTTTTCAAAAGACGCCTCTCCTACCGGAACGATATCGGCATCAGAGGCCATAAGAAGATTAAAGCTAAATAAAACTAAAAAGGTAAAGGTATAATAAACAGGTCTCATTGAGTACTCTCCTAATTCTAAAGAGGAAAACCTAATATAACCCCTTTAATCGCTAAAAGCTCTCTAATCGATTTTGAGGGAGTTGTAAAAATTCTAACAGATTTAATTGCCTGTATTGCTCGCTGGTCAAATTCATCCACCCCTGAGGCTTCAACAATATCAATACTTATCACTCTACCTCTACCATCCAACCTAATCTTAACCCTTGCCCTTAATTTCTTATCGCCTAAATAGCTGGGCAAGCTCCAAAAAGGTCTCACCTGAGATGGAATACTTGAAATATAAATTTGATAGTCATCATCTGAAAAGCCACTATTTTCTCCAACAGACACAGCTCCTCTACTTAAGCTGTTCCCCTCTAATGCTAATCTTTGAAGTTTATTTGACCTTTTAATTGATTTTCTATGACTATTCCTAGTTCGACTCGAGTTTTTCTTCTCTTTCTTATATTCTGGAAGTTTCTTTTTAGACATAGTATTTAAAAAACTTGTTAGTGAAGGTGCTTTTCTAGGCGCTATAGATTCATCAATCTTTTCCGTTTTTTCATTATGATCAACGATCTCAGGTGGGTTACTTACTGGATTTGCGACTGGGTCTTTACTTATATCGACGATAGGGGCAAGTTCTTTAAGTTCTCTTTTTGTTAATTTTGGCATTCCTACCAAATCAACTTGAACAAATTCTCTTATAACCTTTTGCTCGTGATTACCAAAAATAAAGTTTTTCATCGACTGCGGTAGGAATAAAAAAAGAATAATTAATACAAGATGAAAAAAAATACTTCCGAGATAAAATCTCATTCCCTGAGAATGAGACTCTTTAAAACTTTTTAAGGTACTCGATTCAAGCATCTATCAATTCTCAATTTCAGTAATTAAAGATATTTGATTAATTCCACCTGCTTTTAAAAGGCTCATTGAGCGAGCAACAATTCCATACTTTAAGTCTTTATCAGCTCGAAGAAATACCGTTTTCTTTTTTGAACGAATTAAAACTTTTTTTAAAGACGCAACTAGCTCTTCTTTTTTAACTAAGTCTTTTCCAATAAAGTATTTTCCAAGTGAGTTAATCGATAAAATCACTATCTCCTCATCGATAGTCACAGGTTCACTTTTTTGAGTTTTAGGTAAGTTTAAGTTTATACCATTTAACATCATAGGAGCAGTGACCATAAATATTACGAGCAAAACCAACATCACATCAACGAGAGGGGTCACATTAATTTCCGAAACAGGCTTTTCGTCTTTGTTTGAACTAAAGGCCATATCAAATTGACCTTTCAACTAGGTTTAATAGCTCTTGTGAAAAACTCTCGGATTGTTTATTTAATTCAGTAATATTTGTATTAAAAATGTTGTAAAACCAAACAGCAGGAATTGCAGCCGCAAGGCCAATCGCTGTCGCAACAAGAGCTTCCGCAATCCCTGGTGCAACAGACTCAAGAGATCCCCCCCCTTGAGATAGCCCTTGAAAAGAATTTATGATCCCAATCACAGTACCAAATAGTCCTATGAATGGAGAAATTGAGCCAATTGACGCTAAGTAGTTTAGTTTCTCTCCAAGATAACAGGAAGATTCAAGAGAGCCACTTTCCATCGCCCTTGAGATTGAAGAGAGTCCAAAAGAGTCAATTTGTCTTTTTGCTCCCTCCTCACCCCTTGTCTCGAGAATTTTTAAATATGCCTTATGGCTATTGTCCAGCATACTACACAAAGGACTACCAGAGGATTGGTTTATAATTATTGGTGCATCTTTAAAAGAATTTAACTTTCTAAAACTCTCTAAAAATATATCGTTTTCTTTTTTAACTTTCTTAAACTGTTTAGATTTTTGAAAGAAGATTGCCCAAGAAAAAATTGAACAAATGACCAGTAAAACGACGACAAGCTGGACAATAATACCTGCTTCAAGCATTAGATTTAATAAGTTTAATTCACCGTTCATTTTTTGACCTCATATTCTTTGATAAAAAGATTTATGCCATACAAATGTTACCAAATTAAAACTAAAAAAGAGAAGCGTGAAATTAAATAGACGAGTTTCGCTCAGGGGAAAAAGCAAATTACCTCCCAAACATAAAAGAAAAAATAGAATTAGTGGGGTGAAAAACTTAACTAATCTCATTGATTCCCATTTTAAAATATCATTTGATAAAAGAAGACCCGATTGAAATACGATGTAAACATAAGAAAACTTATGATTAAGATCAAAAAATACAAAAAAAGTAAAAAAGCTCAATAATAGATGAGTAATATAGTAGGAATACCTTAGTCTAATACTAAGTATTTTTTTTGATAGGCTATTTTCCGAATTTAAAAAGTCACAAATCAAAAAAGTCGTAAAAAATAATGCTCCCCGAAATGAATTAAAAGAGAAGTCTGGAGAGGAGTACATCAACATGAAAAAAGAAATAATAAAGTAATTTAATAAAAGCAGCGAATCCTTTTTAGCATTTAATTTCTTAGTTTGAGGCGATTTTTTTTCACCATTTAAATACTTTCGAAAAAAAAGCATCAAAAGAGAAGAAACTCCAATAACCTCTACAAGGTACAACTCAAACCATCCCTGAATTACAGAAAAAGAATTACCTAAATAAAAGTGAATGAATAAACATATTGAACTTATGCTTAAAATTATAATCCCAAAAAAAAAGCGATAAAAAAATGCGTATAAAAATGGATTTATCCCTTCACTTAACATTCATTCCTTTTAACCAATTAATTTTTATCTCCGGTGAAGGATACCTGGACGCAATAAACTTAAAACGAGCATCATTTCGGAGAAGTTCATTAACCTTTCCCAACATTCTTCTATATGCCTTAAGATATCCCTTTTGAGAGGATAATCCATTGAAAATATTCTTAAGGACCTTTTTTTCACTGGAGAATGATCCTTTATAATTAAGGATCATCGAGTCCATCTCTACTAGTTTTTTTTGTATATATTCATTGAGTTCATTTTTTAAGTTTTTACCTGGCAACGATGAAAATGTTAAACCATTTAAATTTTCCTGGTCCAAATCTCTTCTAACATAAGCCTCAAGTGCCAATAATGAAATTTCCTGCTTTGATAAATCGAGTAACTCTGCAAGCACCTTGCTAATAACGAAGACATACTCATTTGCACTAAGTTTCAACATTTGGTGAGTGACCATATTCGTATGAACAAATAAAATTTTATAATTAAAGCTTTTGATACCAAAATCTTTGAAGGTTTGCTCAAATACTTCTTTTAGGCCGTAGTCTGGAAGCTTTTTATCCCATTTCAAAACCAAATTATTTCTAATTAACCATAAGTTTTTAATTACCCTTTCTAACTCTTTATTATCAATAATATCATTGGCATTAGAAACTTTTTTAGTCTTCTTTCTAAACTTATTGACCTTTTTCTCTTGGTTACTCTTTTCAAGCATATCGTTTTTCAAAATATCTTTTAAAGAGTTATTTGTGCCAAAGCAGTCAAGTGAGATTAAAAGAATTGTAAAAAAAATTATCACGTTTTTTTCAAAAACCATTTACCTCTCCTTCAATAAAGTGCTCACCAAGTTTGGCCCATAAATAAATTTCATCCGCACTTAAACTTATCGAATTAATCAAAAGCCTAGATCTTTTCTTTATACAAGAGTTATTACTTTGAGTTAAAAGCTTAGATAAAACAAACCCCTCTCTTCCTCCTGATGCAACTCTTAGCCATGAATTTTTTAACTCCTCCTTAACAGTAATCTTCGCGCTACATGTAACAGTTGTTACTGGGGTTGAGTCAATATCTGTAAATTTTCGAATTGTTAAGAAAGGGGCTTTTGAAAAAAAATCTTTTGCTTTACCATCAGGTAAATATAGTAAAGCACATACAAATACTATCCACTTCAAAGTACAACCTCCTTAAAATTAATAGACTCCCAGCTATGACATTGTGGGCATCTCCAAAAAAAATGATTGGACTCATATCCACAAAGGCCACATTGATTTAATAATAAACCACCATTGCCTCCTTGACCAAAGTCTTCAAGTAGACCTAGAGCCTTTTGTCCCTCTCCCTTGATTAAATAAAGCCGACTAAGCTTTACTCTGACGCTATCCTTTACCTTTTCTTCCATTGATGACTTTAAAATACTTTCAAAAATAGCGACTTTATCCTCAAGGGATCCTTCTTTTTGGCCAATAATTGAAAGTTTAAAGAACTTATAATCGGTATCTTCAATATTTTTATCTTTAAATGAAGTGAGGAAGTAATCTTTAACTTCTTGCACGACATGATCTAATTCTACAAAATGAGTGTTTAAGTCAGTTACGGCATCAAAAACAGTCAAAATCATTCTTGATTTATTGGGATGCTCTAATATGAATTCATTTATCTGGGACTTTACTAAATCAATATCCTTATCAACAACAGTTAAGATAATTCTAAATAATTTAACCGATAACGAAGGCGCATAAGAGAGGGCTTGATCAAGGCACTCAATTGACTTCGTTTTGTCCCCTGTTCTCAAAAACCCCAATCCTTTCTGAACAATGATATGTGATATCACTTTATCTTGGGATTTATTGTTTATCTTTGAAAGTAAATTTCTGTATTTTATCGCTTCGTCCCATTCCTCTGTCGCTTCAAAAATAATACATAAAGACTCAACAACATCTTCATCTTCTTTATTTATTTTTAACAAGTCTTTATAGGAATCAACGGCTTTGTCGATAAACCCACCCCTGTCATAATCTAGGGCCAATTCTTTAAGAGCTTTAATTCTAACCTGCTCTTCCAAGTTTTCTCTGGCAATAATTGATTGATGAACAGTAATTGCTTTATCAATTTCCCCATTTGATCTAAATAGATCTCCTAGAGCAAAATAGGCATCGAGTGCTTCTTTACTAACCTCAACAGCAGCGAGAAATTCTTGTATAGCCTGTTCTCTATTTCCAGACAAAAGATGCTTCGTTGCATTTAGGTAAATTCTTGTTTGAGCCTCATAAATTGATTCCCTGTATCTTCTCGATAACTTACGAGATGAGCTTCTATCTTTTAATAGATAAAAAACAAGAGTTACTGTAACCATAAAAACAGATATGGAGAGAAGGTTATTTTTTATAAATATAAGAATAAAGCTTTCCATCTATTTAAACATCAAAACAGGTGAGTCTAAATTTAGTAGGACTCTTTTTATCATTGCTTCTGGCTCTTCAAGCTGGTCTAGAATATTCATTAGCTTAGACTTTTTTGGTTTTTTGATGAAAATGATCTCTCTAAAATCTCCCTCTAGTTTTAATTCATCATGAATATTTTTTGCAAGGGTATAAAGCCCACCTAGGTGGTCAACTAAACCGTGCTCAAAAGCTTCTTGCCCAGAAAAAATTTGACCTTGGGATAAACTCTCAAGGTTCCCTTTAATTTTTTTACCTCTTCGCTTGATTATATCTTGACGAAACTGCTCGTGAACTTTGGAAACACTAGCCTCTAAAAGCTGCCTTTCTTTTTTCCTCATCTTTCGAGACGGGTTCCCGAGGTCTTTAAACTTGCCTGATTTTACAATTTCCGGTTTAACTTTTGAGAGTTTAAAAAGTTCAGATAAATCCATAAATTGCATTATTACTCCAATACTTCCCGTAATAGTTCCTCTATTGGCATAAATTTTTCTTGCAGCGGCTCCAATATAGTAACCACCAGATGCCGCGACAGAACCAAAGGATGCATACACAGGAATTTTTTTATCAATTCTTACAATCTCATCAAAGATCTCTTGAGTCGGCCCAACCGCACCACCAGGGCTATCAATTCTTATAATAATTGCCTTATACTTATTTTTTTTCTCTGCCTCATGAAGAAGCTCGATGGTTTTTTTTGACTTCATTATTGGCCCATTAATTTCAATAACAGCAACAGAAGACTTCTTACTCTCTAAACCACCTATTTCATTTTTATTAATTTTAAAAGAGAAAATCAAAAATATTACAGCTGTTAAAAACATAAGGAATATCATTCCAAATACTCCAAAGATAATTTTAGTAGAATTATTTGCCATTAACCGACTCCTTCAATGTATATAAAGTGGGAAAAATATATCCCATCAGATTAAATATTTTTAATTTTAAAGTAAAATACCGAGGAGTCCAACGTTGACACCAAAAACTGAGGTCTTATTTATGAAAAATTTTAGTATTGCTGTAATTTTACTTTTTATTCAAAATATTTCTTATTCATATGATACTGTTCAAGAGAAAACATTTCAGCTTGAAAAAAGGGAAATGGTGGACTCTGAGAACGTTGAGTTTGATAAAGATGAGTCTGTGGCCAAATCTGAAGATGAGGCAAAAGAGAGAAAGCCTTCTTCAATGGAAAAGAAAAGACAAGAGGCTGTTCATTGGAAGATTCAACAAATTATTGAAAAACGAGAAAGTCAGTACTAAGACCAAAGGTTTAGCTGCCCTTCCATACTTTTTAGTTGTCCACAAGCAGCTAATATGTCCGAGCCTTTTGTCGTTCTAATGGTAGTTACTAAGCCTCTTCTATTGAGTTCTCCATTAAACCACAGGATTTTCTCTTTTGAGGGCTGTTTAAAAGTAGATTCTGGATACTCATTAAAAGGAATCAAGTTAACTTTTGATGTTTTTCTGTGGAGTAATTTTACCATTGCATCGATGTCTTCTTGCCTGTCGTTTAAGTCCTTAATTAAAAGGTACTCATAAGTTATCCAACGATGTGCCTTTAAAGGAATTTCTTCAATTGCTTCCAATAGCCTTTTGAGATCATAAACCTTGTTGATTGGCATTAATTCAGTCCGAATTTTATCGTGAGCAGCGTGAAGAGATATTGCAATATTAACAGGAGGGAACTCATTAAGCTTTTTTATCTGAGGAATCATCCCGGAAGTGGATAGAGTTATTCGTCTTTGACCTAAGCCTAAGCCTTGATTTTCAAGAAAAATTTCAGTTGCTTTTTTCATGTTCTCAAAATTGTGTAAAGGCTCGCCTTGCCCCATATACACAATATTTGTTACGCGAGACTCTTTTTTATTTTCAGCTAACCAGTAGTTGGCGGCCAAGTATTGGCCAACGACTTCTCCTGCTGTCAAATGTCTTGTAAGACCCATTGTTCCCGTATGACAAAAAGTACAGCCTATAGCGCAACCAACTTGAGAGGAGATGCAAAGAGTCAGTCTATCCTTTGCAGGTATAGCGACTGTTTCAACGGTATTTTTATCGTTAAATCGAACCAAAAATTTGACGGTTCCATCTTTTGATACTCCAGACCAGATAATCTTTGGTAAACCAAAATCAAATGTTTTCTGGCAAAAATCTTTTAATAACTTAGATATATTTTGCCACTCACTAATGTTTAAATTATTTTTTTGATAGACCCAGTGAAAAAGTTGTTTCGCCTGAAATGCTTTAAAACCATTTTTTTCCAAAACAGTTTTTAAGTCCGACAAGGTTAATGAAAAAAATAGTGGCTTTTCCAATGATTAGATCCGTTTAAATTAACGCGTCAAACTACGGTACCTAGGCTTTAGAGTCAATTCATTTGTAAATTATAGTCCCTTTCAACTATCTGCTTTTACTAAGAAGCTTTTGCAGCAAGCTGGAGGATTGTGGCTCAATTTCCATATTTTCAATCACGTCAGAAGATGCCTTAACTTGATTACGCAACTCCTCCATGGAGCCAGACTCTTGAATTGCCTTTGAGAAACTATCCAGTGGTATTAAATTAACCTCTTTTGCCTCAATCTCCTCAGAAAGAAGGTAAGTAAACTTCTTAAGTTCCTCCTCTGAATTAAAAGGCCCATAAAAATCATTTAGTTGGCTCATTTCAATACCAAAAAGAGCTTTATATTTTTTTGCAAACAAGGTGAGTGTAATATTACTTCCCTTAAACCAGGATCCAAGTACATAAGTTAACAATGGGCCTTGAGGTACTCCATAGTTACCTTCAAGATGATCTTTAGTGCCTTGATTAAAAATTACAATTAAGTCATTTGAAAAGCTCATTCTACTACTCCAAACTCAATCCCCACTGAACCTTTTGGAGATAATGAGATCATAAGTTCTCGGCTAGTTCTTCTATTAAGAATCGCCTTGAATTCATCTACCTTTTTTAAAAGAAAAAATCGCTCACTTGGTTCTAGTACGATTGTTTTTTCTTCATTATGAGGATTAAAAATATTAAGTCTTCTAATCTCTTCAAAGTTTAATTCATTTGATCTTATAGGCCTTTTTCTCCAAATATAATCAATGTCCTCGACACCAGACATCTTTAAAAAATCAATCTCAGCAGCGTAAATAATTTTATTCCAAAACTCTTGGCAGGTATCAGTAGAGCGACTAAATAAATGAGAGGAATCAAAAAGAATCATTACAGCTGTCCCTAGCTCATATATGAAAAGATCTACTTCAAGGTTTAATTTGGATTTTTTTATTTCTTTTGAGCAAAAGTTAAGTTTAAACTCACTTAGAAATGAATCAGAAACTCCATTTGTGTCAAAAATGATTTTTTTTCCAGAAAAAAACAACTTTTTAATTAAACCAACCTCATCATCTTTAAAACTAGAACCAACAAGATAAATAAGCTCAGAGTCTACCCCTTCATCTATTTCAAGTTTTGTAAGTTCGTACAACTTTGAACTTGAGGAAAACCCAAGGCTTTTATCAACAACCTCAAGAGTTTTTGATATAAGTTCCTTTGCTCTGTATTGATCTAAACGTTTTCCATGAAAAAAACTCAGGTGACTAATCATCGATAAAGAGGCTTTATCATTTGTTAAGCTTGAGGTTCTCAAGCAGTCTTCTATGTAACTAGAACTCATTAAGCTTTCATATTGGCGAGAAAGCAAATCGTTTTCAGTTGTTATTGAGTCTATCGATATAGGGTAAATATTATTTTTAAAACAATTTATTAAAGACTTATTAAAAGAAACTTGATCAATAGAGTTAAACACATTGTTTATTGAGTCCTCATTTCTCGTGCCTAGAATATTTACCTTAAGCCTTCCAATAAAATCAGCCTGACAGTTCTCTTTGATACTTTCTTCATACAAATCAAGAATCATCGTCTCCAAGAACCCCGCATTTGCCTCATCTCCCGCATGTTGTTTAAATTTCTCAAAGCTGTCTACCTGGGCTGGCCCAAAATCCTCAATAAGTGAATGACAAATTCCACTTTGGGAAAAAGAGACATATTCAGTGGAGGCGACATCATAAGGAAGGTCGATATAAGATAAAAACTTACCAAAAGATTTTAAAAACTTTGAGAATTCTTTAAAAACCTCTGGTGAGTAAAAGCTTCTTACTTTAAGTAAATCTTTAGAGTTCGGAGAAAAGAATTTAGGAAAACCCGAGCTTGAAAAGCTTAAATCTCCATCAATCTCGAGTGGAACTCCACCATTTTCAAGAAGAGGGTTCGGTGTAATCGCAACAGATAAAATAACTTTTTTCCCATGCTCCACACCTAGCCTAATTAATGACTCTAAGCTTAACTCGTCAGACCCGTCACCGAAGTGAACTTTTCCATTCACTACGTGCAATGCCCAATTAATTGGGATGATTAAATACTTCTTCGAAGGGTTTCCAAGAATAATTTTATCCCAATTTTGCCGAGGAGATTTCCAATACAGGAAAAACCCCTCGTTTAAGTAACTTAAGTTATTGGGTAGTTTTGAGTGGCTTGTCTTCAATGACAATTTTTTTCTCCTTCATGAGATAAAAAAATGATATCCTTAAACCCCGCTGTAGCCAAGCTTTGTTGTGCTTTTTTCGAATTTGTTTAATTTGGAATTCTCCCATGAATTTGCTATAAAACATTGATTTTTTTAAAGGAAGGTAGTTCTTATGTGGTTTTTTTCAGAAGAAGAGAGACAATTACAAGAGGTTGTACGTGAGTTCGCTAAAAACGAGCTACTACCTAAAGCTGAATATCACGACGAGGAAGAATCTTTTAACCTCGAAGCATTCAAGAAAATGGGTGAGCTAGGACTTTTAGGTATAACAGCAGATCCGGAGTTTGGCGGATCAGGACTAGGAGCTACTGCAGCAACGATAGTCATGGAAGAGCTTGGTAAAGTTTGTGCCTCATCAACCCTTTCCTACCTTGCCCATGCAATTCTTTGCATAAACAATATTGATAAAAATGCTAGCCAAGAACAAAAAGCAAAATACCTACCAAAGCTAATTTCAGGTGAGTGGATTGGCTGTATGGGTATGTCTGAACCAGATTACGGATCTGACGCCATTGGCATTCAAACTCGAGCAAAAAAAGAGGGTGACCATTATACAATTAATGGAACAAAGATGTGGATTACAAATGCTCAGTATTCAGACATAGCATATGTGTACACAAGAACTGGCGAGGGCAAAAAAGATCTTTCTACTTTTATTCTTGAAAAAGAAAATGGCCACTTTCAGTTTGGAAAGCCAATCCATAAAATGGGTATGCGTGCCTCTCCGACTGGTGAATTGATTTTCGATAATGCTAAAGTTCCCGTCTCTCAACGAGTAGGAGAGGAAGGTGATAGCGTTTCTCACATGATGAAAAACCTGGATATTGAAAGAATCACGATATCTGGAATCTCTCTCGGGATTGCAAGAGCTTGTGTTGAACAATCTGTAAAGTATGCCGGAGAAAGAAAACAATTTGGTAAAGAGATTGGAAGCTTCCAACTTATTCAAAAGATGCTTGCCGAAATGTCTACTGAAACAGAAATGATGAGTCACTTTCTCTATTCCGTTTGCAAGGAATACGACAATGGAACTCAAGGGCCTGCAGTTGCCGCAAGAGTTAAGCTTGCTCTTCCAAAAATGACGACAAAAATAGCCCTGGATGCAATCCAAATCCATGGGGGCTATGGATACTCAAGAGAGTTTCCACTAGAAAGATTTATGAGAGACAATAAGCTCAATGAAATCGGTGCTGGAACAAATGAAGTAATGATTATGATAATAGCGAAAGACCTTATGAGAGAAGCTAGAAGGTAGAGGTTTATAATATGTCAGATTTTAAAGACGAAATTATCAAAGAAGTAAGAAAATTCAGACAAAGCGTAATTGACCCCATAATTGAAGAAGATGATGAAAATGAAAAATTTCGCATGGATATTTTCACAAAACTTGGTGAGCTCGGCTTTACTGGCATGACAACTGATGAGCAATACGAAGGTGCGGGGCTTGGCTATACTGACTTTTGCATTTTTCTAGAAGAACTCTCCAAATCAAGTGTTCCCTATGCTGTAACTGTAAGTGTTTCAAGTATGGTGCAGTCAATTATCCAAAAGTTTGGAAGCGAAGATCAAAAACAGACTTACCTCCCTCCCATGGCCAAAGGAGAGGAAATTGGAGCATTTGCCCTTACTGAGTCTAGCTCCGGCTCTGATGCAACAAGCCTTAAAACGACAGCGGTCGTCAAAGGAGATTGTTACATCTTAAATGGTTCAAAGCTTTGGATTACATCAGGCGGAGTAGCAAAAACTTATTTAGTAATGGCCAGAACAGGCGGCACAGGCGCAGGCGGAGTAAGTGCATTCATCGTTAGGGATGGTGACCCAGGATTTGAGTACGGAAAAGCCGAAAAAAAGATGGGCTGGAGAACTTCTCCTACGAGAGAATTATTATTTAAAAACTGCAAAATTCCAAAAGACCGAATTCTAGGAGAAGAAGGTAAGGGAATAAATGCCGCCTTTTCAGGTTTAGATGCAGGACGAATTACCATTGGGGCTATTTCAGTAGGACTTGCTCAAAGGGCTCTTGAAGAAAGCGTAAAGTACTCATTATCCAGAGAGCAGTTTGGTGAAAGTATTTTTAACTTTCAAGGACTACAATTTATGATGTCTGAGATGGAGGTTGAAACTACCTGTGCAAGACTTTGCGTATACGAAGCGGCAAGACTTCTAGATGCAGGAACTCCAAATTCAAAAATCTCCAGTATCTCAAAGTTAAAAGCCTCTGATGTTGCAATGAAAGTATCTACAGATGCGGTGCAAGTTCTTGGGGGGGTCGGTTATACAAAGGAATATCCCACAGAACGACTGATGAGAGACGCCAAGGTTCTTCAAATTGTCGAAGGAACAAATCAAATTCAAAAACTTGTTATCGCCAGATCAATGAAGTCCGAATATAATTAAAAAAATTTAACAGGACCTCATATGACATTTACGGCAAACTTCGATCTATCAGGAGTAAAACTATCTCAATTAAACGAGTTCTCAAAAAATTATCTTCCAAAATTAAAAAAAACAATAGAGTCAGATGAGATTGGTTTTTTAACATCACTTAATGAAGATCGTTATTTAAGTGAATCTAAAAAAATATTTACAAAGCATTCAAATAAAACCCAATTTTACCATGTAGGTATTGGTGGAAGTAGTTTAGGGCCAGAAATGCTTCTGTCAGCGCTACAAAAAAATAACAATATGACATTTGAGTATTTAAATAATGTTGACCCAGACGATACAATCAGCAAACTTGAAAAGATAAAAAATATAAACGACACCATATTTTATATTGTCTCAAAAAGTGGTGGAACAGCTGAAACGATTGCAACCTTTATAACAATCATCAATATCCTTAAAGAAAAGTTTCAAGTACCTCTTGAGAGCATAAATGATTACATCGTGCTTTGTACTGACGAAAAAAATGGAGATTTAAGAAAAGTAAGCGCGGACCTTAATCTTGATACTCTTATCGTACCATCAGATGTTGGTGGAAGATTTAGTGTTTTAACCCCAGTTGGATACTTACCAGCTCTTTTTGCAGGTATTAACTGCGACACTCTCATAAAAAGTGCTCTAAAAAGCGGGAGAGAGTTTTTAAATAATCCTGATAGTGAACTTTACAAAACAGGACATATTGTAAGTAGCTGGCAAAAAAGAAATATTAATCAAACCGTTTTGATGCCTTACTCATCAAAGCTAAAAAATTTCACTTCATGGTTTGTTCAACTTTGGGCCGAAAGCCTAGGAAAAAAAGAAAACCTAAAAGGAGAAATAGTACACACCGGATTTACACCAATTGCTGCATATGGATCAACTGATCAACACTCTCAAATGCAACTTTTTATGGACGGACCGAGAGACAAATTATTTTTTCTTTTAGAAATAAAAAATTTCTTTAATAGTGTTTCACTTGAAAATGAGATTGATCTCCCCTCTTTTCAGCTTTTGAGTAAAACAACTTTAGAAAACCTAATGTCTGCAGAATTCGAAGGAGCAAAAAAGGCAATGACGGAAAATAATCTTCCACTTGTCTCCCTTGCAATTGAACAGTTAAACGAACAAACCCTTGGCTCCCTAATAATCTTTTTTGAGCTTTTAACAGCACTAATGGGTGAAATAATGGAAATTAATCCTTTTGATCAACCTGGAGTTGAACTTGGAAAGGTTTACACTAAACAAATTTTATCAAAAGCTTAGAATTTAAAAGATAAATATTTTCAACATTGCTTTCAATTTTCCCTGGCCGTAAAATTTTATAAAAAAGCCAGGGAATTTTAAATGTCTGATGACTCCACTATTGTAATTACTGATATTAAAGCAGCGCTCAACTCCTCTGACCTCCAGGCATCAAATAAGCCCGCAGCTCTCCTCGTTGTAGGAGGAGAGCTAAATGGAACCCTATTTGACCTCAATGATATTGAGAATACTTTAGGTCGAAACGCAGACAACACTATCCCGCTAGAACTCCAAGGGGTCTCCAGATATCACTTCAAGGTCTCTTTCAATGATTCCTCACAGGCTTTTGTAGAAGATATGGGCTCTAAAAATGGAACATTTCTTAATAACGATAAGATTGATGCCAAATCACCCTTGTCCAAAGGTGACATCATTAAAATTGGTGCTGTTGCTTTAAAATTTATTCCAGCAGGCGATCCTGAAAGAAATGCATATGATCAGTTAAGCCTTGATGCGAATACAGATAAGCATACAGGGTGCTTTAATAAAACTTATTTTAATAACTCTCTTGACCAAGAAATGAAAAAGGCAAAGCTTAATGGGACACCATTATCGCTAATAATTTTTGACTTAGATCATTTTAAAAAGCTAAATGACAATTACGGGCATGACGCAGGGGACTATGTCCTTAAAGAAATGGCCGGATTAGTTAAAAATAATGGCGTCAGAGAACAAGATATATTTGCACGCTATGGAGGAGAAGAGTTTGTCATCCTCTTACCGAAAACAAACTTAAAGTACTCCTTTGAGATTGCTGAGAGGCTTAGAAAGCTCCTTGAGGCTCACTCCTTTACCTATGAGTCTCAAAAACTACCTGTCACTGCCAGCATTGGGGTCGCAGACTACCGGCAAGGCGTTCACTCAGGTGTAGATTTGTTTAAAAGAGCTGATAGTGCGGTGTATAAAGCAAAAGAAAATGGAAGAAATCAAGTTCAATTTTACAGAGAATAGGTGTATCTAATAAGCTACATGGATAATTTATTACCTGAGTAGCATGTGGATAAAATTGAATTACTAGATGAACATTTAATCAACCAAATAAAAGCAGGCGAGGTCGTTGAGTCACCTCACTCTATGCTCAAAGAGTTAATTGAAAATTCAATTGATGCTAAAAGTTCTGAAATAAAGATTCACATTAAAAACAATGGACTTGATTTAGTAGAAATAAAAGACAACGGAGAAGGAATTTCATTTGACCAGCTCCCGCTAGCCTTCTCTCGTCATGCAACTTCAAAAATTAAATCATTTGGTGATATTTATCAAATTTATAGCTACGGGTTTCGCGGTGAAGCCCTTGCGAGCATCTCAAGCGTTTCAAAAGTTAAGTGTATTTCAAACCATGAAAAATCACTCAGTGCCGGGAAAATAGAGATTCATGGCGGAGAAACAATTTCACATGAAATCCTTGAGCAATCAATTTCTGGAACAGTTATTTCAATTCAAAATTTATTTTATAATACTCCTGCCAGACTCAAATTTATAAAAACAAGCAGGGCTTTAAGAAACCAAATTAATCAAATTATCTATAGCTTTGTGCTTACACACCCTAGCATCAGCTTTTACCTTAAATTTGATGATGACACGCCAATTATTTTTGAAAGAATACAAAAAGAAAAAGAAATCCTTATAAGCTCAAGAGCTAAACAAGTAATCACACACCTAAGATCACATAATATAAAAAGAATTCTAACCAGAGGCTCTTTTTCTCACGAGTCACACCAATTCGAACTTTTCATCTCACCTGAGGCATCCAAGGGTGGCCATAGACATCAATATATCTTTGTAAATAACAGACTTGTTGAAGATAAAAAAATTAAAGCAATTATACAAAGAAAAATGTCTCCTAAAATATGGCCTATCGGGAATTCCGGTGACTATTTTTTATTTTTAAAAATTCCAGCAAACTTGATTGACCCAAACGTTCACCCATCAAAAACTGTTATAAAGTTTATTTTCCCAGAAATAGTTGAGTCAGGTGTCGCACACATGATTGATGGTATACCAATACCATCTACTAATATAACTTCAGATAAAATTGACAAAAGTTCAAATACTCAATCGGCGAATAAACATACTGTTCAACTCCAAGACAGGACTAACCCTTCGGCTCCCATAGCTAGAGTTTATGATACAGGTAAAAACATACATCAAAAAAGTAACAGACTCTTTATTGCAGAGTTTAGCGAAAATGAAATTAATATAATTCACAAGGGCTTAGTAATAAAGCAATTTATAATCAATTCATCTAGATCATTTGATGGAGAAACGCTTCCCTTACTAGTTGCTCTAAAACTAAGTATTTCTCCAAGTAATGATTTTCTAAAAGAGCTTAATCACTTTGGTTTTGAGATAGAAAAAGATCATACAAAGGAAACTTTTTTTCTTAAAGAAATTCCTATGTACCTATCTCAGATTGAAGATCTGGATACCGTCGTTAAAATTGTCGAGTATTTTTATGCACAAAATAAAAATCATCAAAATTTTCAGCAATACTTACTAGATATGCCAACAAATATATTTGAAATAAAAGATAAAGTAGCAGAGAAGATAATTACTGAAAATATTAATTTTCTAGACACAAATCTTTTTACAAGGACACTTTCACAAGAAAGTGTCGATAAGCTCTTCAATGAATCTCCCTTATAACCTAATCAATATTTTTGGGCCTACCGCCTCAGGAAAAACAAGTTTATCAATAGAACTTGCTAAGGTCCTATCTCAAGCTGGCTTCAATGCCGAAATCATAAATTTTGACTCCCTACTTTTTTATAAGGAGTTAAATATTGGGACCGCAAAACCAACCGACGAAGAAATGAATGGAGTTAAACACCACTTCGTCGGAACACAATCTATATCAACACCGATTAACAGCTCTGACTTCGTTTTAAAATCTAAACCTCTAATTGAAGCAATGATAAAAAAAAACATCATTCCAATACTTGTTGGCGGCAGTGGTTTTTACCTTAGAGCGCTATTAAAAGGAATGTACTCTTCAGAACCAACTAAACATATATCAAAAGAAGCAAAAGAAGCTTACAAGGCTATAATCAATAAAAATGATGTTAATAATAACGAAGAACTCCTTAAGTTTTTAAAACAAAATGACCCTGAATCACTTATAAACATTCATCAAAATGATTTCTACCGATTATCTAGAGCTGTTGAATACTTTATTATCAATCAAAAAAAACTTTCAGATCAAAAAAAAGACTTAGATAAACGAAACCCTTACAACTTTGAGGAGAATTTAAATATTAATTCTTTACCTCTAAACCTTTATTTACTTCCAGAGAAGTCAAAGCACCTAGAAATTATTTTAAAAAGAACTGAAAAAATGATTGATGACGGACTTATCTCAGAGGTCCAAGGGCTCCTAGACGGTGGTTTTGACAAAAACCTAAAGCCTCTTAATTCAATTGGCTACAAAGAAACAATAAATTTCATTGATACAAAGAAAGAAAGTAAAAAAGAACTCATTGAAGAAATCAACATATCAACAAGGCAATTAGCTAAGTCCCAAAAGACATTTTTTCAAAAAGTAACACCCAAAACTGTAATCAACCCGCTTGAGGGATTAGATAAAAATATAGAAAAAGTATTTAATTTATTATCAATCACTTGAGTTCATTTTATCCAGCGCGATGACGATATATCCTCCATGGAAAAACCTCATAAAGACCTCAGAGTAATGATAATATCAGATGGAACAGGAGAAACAGCTACCTCTTTATCTAACGCAGCGATTACTCAATTTCCCGACTGTGATTTAATTTTCACAAGATATAAAAATGTGAGAACAGAGGATCAAGTTGAATCAATCCTAACAGAAGCTAGCATTCATCATGACATTGTCATTCACACTGTCGTTCAAGAAGAGCTTAGAGGTTTTATAGAAAAAACAGCAACAGAAAAAAACGTCCCTACTCTAGATTTATTAGGGCCAGCACTAAATCTATTTTCTTTTTATCTACATCAAAAGCCATCTTCAAAACCAGGTCTACTTCACTCAGTTGATGAAAAATATTTTAGTAGAGTTGCTGCAATGGAATTCACACTACTTAATGATGATGGACGCAGTATTGACCAACTAGATGAAGCAGACGTCATACTTCTTGGAATATCAAGAACCTCTAAGACCCCTCTTTCAGTATACCTAAGCCAACACGGAATAAAAACAATCAACATACCAATTATCCCGGGCACCGAACTACCAAAGGCCATATTTGAAACAGATCAACGAAAAATTTTTGGGCTAACAATAGACCCTGACGCATTAATCAAAATAAGACAGAATCGATTATCAAAGCTCGGTGCGATTGAACATACTGAAAACTATGCTGACAAAAAAGTAATTATTGAAGAAATTGAGTGGGCCAATGAAATTTTCAAAAAAAATAAAAGATGGCCTGTTTACAATGTTACAAACAGGGCACTTGAAGAGACTGCGACAGATATACTTAAAATCATCAACATGAGAAGAAAAAATCAAAACAAGCAAAAAAGGTCTTCATGAGTATTTTCGTAGACCTCCCTCAACTAAGCGTTCACTTCTCATCAATTGTCGGGATAAAAATAGTAAAAGAAAACAATCACTACATCGGAAAACTAAATGATCTTTTTGTAAATTACGATGAAGCTTTTCCTAGCGCACTCGCCATCCAGTTTTCAAATAAGTCTCAAATTGGTTATATCCACTGGGAATCTATTCTTAATTTCTCAATGAATAAAATTATCATTCGAAACGACAGCAGTATTTCGCTGAATCAATGCTTCCCCAAAGTTCAGGAAAAACAAGTAGTCACAAGTCTTTTAGCAAGCCACTTCCAGGGTGAAGCGATTGAGCTCCCTGCAGTTGGCAAGGTCCTTCTAGACAGACAGGTCGTCGATACATACGGAAAAAAGGTTGTCAGAGTTAATGACCTTGAACTTATAAAAACAGGAAACACACTTAAGCTCACTCATGCTCTTGTGGGCTTAAGAAGCCTCATAAGAAGAATTGGTTTATTGCCTTTTTTTGATTTTCTCATTTTGAAATTAGGAATTCCTTTTAAATCAATAAAGAAAGAAACTGTTATCAATTGGAAGTTTATTCATGCTCTCCCCACAAAGAATATGCAAAAATCAGTTCAAGTAAGTTTAACAAATGATGAAATTAAAAAGATGCATCCGGCTGACCTCGCTGACATCCTAGAAGAACTTGACGCAAACTCAAGAAAACTTATCTTCAATGAGCTTGAAACTTCTTACGCCGCCGAAACCCTTTCTGAAATAGACCACGATATTCAATTATCACTCATTAAAGATGAGCCGGAGGAAGAAGTTGCGGAGATTTTATCTCTTATGGGAACTGACGAGGCAGCCGACATTCTTAACGAAATCACAGATGAGAAGAAAGATAAGATCATTGAAAACTTTGAAGATAGTGAGAGAAAAGAAGAGATCAAGGAACTACTTGAATATGAGGAGGACACTGCAGGAGGACTGATGTCTTCTGAGGTCTTTGAAATTACTCCCGATTTAAATAAGAATGATATTCTCAAAATTATAAAAAAGGAATTTGATGACATTGAATCAATTTACGATATTTTTATCGTTGATGGTCAAAAAAAATTAATCGGCCACTGCCCTTTAAATAAATTATTAATATCTGAAGATAACATCTCTATTGGTAAAATAATGCAATTTGAAGATATCAAAACTATTTCCCCCAGCGCAAACTGGAAAGAAGTTGCATTACTAATGAGTAAATATAATTTAATTAATATACCTATTACAAACAATGAAACAAACGAGTTACTTGGAATTGTTTCTGTTGACGACGTTCTCCCCTGGCTAATAGATGAGAGAAGTTAAAAATGATAGGAATAAACAAAATAAAAAAAAATCAATTTATTGCAAAAATTTTTATGTTTTTTTCGATCATAGGTCCAGGACTGATTACTGCAAACATAGACAATGATGCAGGTGGAATTGCTACTTACTCTCTTGCGGGCGCCCATACAGGGCTAAGGCTTATTTGGGTAATCGTCCCAATAACAATAGCTCTTATAATAGTTCAAGAAATGTCCGCAAGAATGGGCATTGTCTCAGGCAAAGGTCTCGCAGACCTAATTAGAGAACGCTACGGACTTAAAGTTACTTTCTATACATTATTTTTTCTCATTTATGCAGACCTAGGAAACACAATGGCCGAGTTTGCTGGAATTGCATCCGCGGGAGAAATTTTTGGAATAAGTAAATACTTGTCAGTTCCTCTTTGTGGCCTGTTTGTTCTTTTTTTAATTTTAAAAGGTGACTATAAAATTGTCGAAAGAGTATTCTTAACAGGTTGCCTCGTGTATTTAAGTTATGTGATTTCTGGATTTTACATTTCTCCAGACTGGACAGAAATTAGCAACGCCCTTATAAGTCCAAATCTAAAAAGTATCCAACCTAGTGACTACGCTATTATCGTTGGATTAATCGGAACATCAATAACTCCCTGGATGCAATTTTATATTCAAGCGGCGGTTGTTGAAAAAAAATTAGAAACAAAACATTTACTACATAACAAAATAGATGTGATCGTAGGTTGTATAACGATGAGTATTGTCACATTGTTTATTATTATTTGCTGTGCCGCTACGATATATGTCGCCGGAGGACAAGTTACAAGCGCAAAGGACGCAGCTCTTGCTTTGAAGCCACTAGCCGGTGAACACGCGACTACATTATTTGGCATTGGTTTATTTAATGCATCCATCTTCTCCGCTGCTCTTCTCCCACTAGCAACTAGCTATTATGTTTGTGAAGGCATGGGCTGGGAAAGAGGCGTTGATAAACACTTTAAGGAAGCCCCACAGTTTTTTACAATATTTATATCTTTAGTCGCAATAAGCATATCTTTAGTACTCATACCAAATATTAACTTATTTAATATCTTGATATGGTCACAAGTAATTAACGGTATATTTATACCCATCGTCTTATTTTTTATTATAAAGCTATGTAATGACCCTGAAATAATGGGAGAGCATACCAATTCAATAATATATAATGTCTTTTGCTATATGATTGTCACTGTAATGGCTTTGGCGAACATATTAATGATTTATTACGAACTTTTTAAATAAACTCACACAAGTCAATTAATTGATCCTCTCGATTCAAATCAAGTTCTATAACTCTCTCAAGATCTTGGCCTTTAAACTTAAAGTAGACCTCTTTTTTGACAGGTAAAACAGACCCTTCGGAGTTAACCTTTAATGGAAGAGCGATGCCTCTATCTTCGGCAATAGGAATAGATTCCTCTCTGCTTTCCCCATAAACCTCTATACTTAAATTCCCTTGAGCACAGTCACCTGATGTGAACAGATATGAAAACTTTGCATCTTCTAGCTCTGGAACTTCTACTTGTGGATTATTGTTTGAGTTCGAAACTTTAAGCCTTTTTATAAAATGCTTTTTCGACTTTTGCTCAATTCTCAAAATATGAATTCCCTCTTCAACTCCTTCGATTACACCGAGAACATTTACTTCGACCTCTCGATTATTTAGAAATGCTTTCTGGGAAAATTTATCAAAATTATCAAGACTTATCTTTAGGTCAACTTTACTAGAATCTTTTATTTCATTTAATGTATCTTCAGTCGAGGCAACTTCTCTTACACTCTTAGTTTTCTCTTTATCGCCTAATAAACCAAAGAAATTATTTTGATAGGAAAAAAAGCCTCCTCCCAAAAGAATGACAAGTGACGCGACTACTCCGTAACTATTACTAGATTTTTTATTATTTTTTTTCGCTGATAATTCTGGTTTAATTATTTTTGAAGAAGACCTCTCTAATGATTCTTTTCTTATACCCGTTTGAGAACCATTTACTTTTCTAATTTGTGTAGATGATCTAGTTTTGGTCCTCGACCCTAATACTGTAGGGCTTTTAACCTTAAGCTTTCCTGTAGTTTTTTTGGGATCCTCTTCTTTTTCAAATCCAAAATCAAATAACTTCGTTTCTTTCTTCGTTTTATCTTCTTCTCGCAACTCATTAACTGGTATTGATTGAACATTATTTGTTTTTGAAGAAGGCTTCGAATCTCCACTTTGTTCATTTTTAAAATCATTGATATATGGTGCGATATCGATTTTTCCAAATTCAAATAACTTTTCTCGATCTTTACTTATATCCTCTTTAAAAAGTTCTTTTGCAAAATAACTTAAATCGGTTGAATTAAAGTCTGGATAATTAGAATATAAAAACTTTATCATCGCTCTATTCAATTGATCTAAGTTTTCAAACCTATCATTAGGATTTTTACTTAAGCTTTTTAAAACTATTTCATCAAGCTCTTTGGGAACCTTTGGGTTTATTGAGGAAGGTTTTGGCACATTACATTCTTGTATTAACTTTAATACCGCAATATCATTGCTCGCTTTGAACAATTTTCTACTACATAGCATCTCCCACAATGTTATTCCCACAGCAAATTGATCGTACCTTGGGTTTAAGTCCTTTCCTTCCAAGTACTCAGGAGCAATATATGATAACTTACCTTTTAGTGTCCCTGCTTGAGTGACTTCACTATTTGAATCAGCTTTCGCAATTCCAAAGTCTATAACTTTGACCGCACCATCATAGGTCAACATGATATTGTGTGGTGATATATCTCGGTGGATTATATTGCAGTCTTTACCCGTTAATTTATCTGTCAATGTATGTGCGTAGTGAAGTCCCTGGCAAACCTGAGTTGTAATATATGTACAGATTTCTACTGGAAAAACAAACTTCTTTTCTAAAAGTTTATCCAAATATTCTTTTAAATTTTTACCGTCACAATACTCCATTGCAACATATAGTTGTCCTTGATGAGTTCCGTAGTCATAAGTCTGGACAATATTTGGATGCAGCAATCCAAAGGTAACTTTTATTTCATCCATAAACATTGTTTTAAATGCAGGGTCACTTGAGTATTGAGGAAGAACAACTTTTATTGCACAGATTTTACTCGCAGTATCTCCAAGGTACCTAGCACGAAATATTCGGTTCATCCCTCCATCTAAAATATGATCAAGTAATAAATATTTCCCGAACCTTTCAAGCTTTTTGGACATGTCTGCTCTCCTACGAAATCATTTCGGTGAAAGAAATAAAAACTTAACTATATAAAACGAAATTAATTTACTCGAAAAGTCTCGAAGCCAGGTAAAGAAATCATGACTGGAACCTCTTCAGAAAGACAAACTAACTCAAATCGATAAATATTAAATGAATTTTTTCCATAGCTAGGATGAAAACTTAAATTTCTTACAAACTCATATGAGTCAAGAAACTTTCCTTCTTTTCCTAAAATTTGCTGAAAAACATCATGGTTATTAATCTTAAAGTCACGGCCAGAAAAAATACCTATAACCACAGGGTAAGAGCATTTATTGACTTCCTCTAAGCTCTCCTCACTCAACCATCTTTTAAAATCAGATTTTTTGATTGAAGAACTGACCATTATATCAAAAACCATTGTCATTCCACTAAGATAGCTAGTGCGCTTAAAGCTCAAATCACTATTCCAAAAACTAATCCCTGATCTTCCCTGAGATAGAATAAATTCTCCAGACTTTACATAGCTTATTGTATTTGAGGCACAGCTTGTTAGAAGCACTGTTAAAATTACAATCAAATTTAAATTAGTTCTCATGAATCCACTCCATTAATGAGTTGGTTGTTGAACTGTTTTCAAGAATAAAAAGGTGAGATCCTGATACTTCCTCCACTCTAACTTGCTTACTCCTAAGCCCTTTCGAAAAGATTGGTATTATATCATTCTTATATAAAGGAGAGCTCTTGGTATAAATTATATATGAAGGTTGATCAACAAAGTATGCCCTCGTTCTTGCGACCTTACTCATCGTTCTCATTGTCTTTAAAAAACCTCTCGTATAATACTCAAAACACAAAGGGTCCTGTTTAAGGTCAATTTTTTTATCTGGTTTATATATTAAATCAGTGACATCTATTTTTGAGTCGACCCTCAAGGAACTTCCATAGGTAAAATCAGCATACAATAGCTTTTCAATTTTCGAGAGTTTCAGATCAACTTCTAGCATAGGGTTTAATAAGACAATCCCTTTAATCTCACTTTTTTCATAATCAGAAAGGTAATTAAGAATTAGACTTGCACCAAATCCAACTCCTACTAGGTATATAGGGAGCTCCTCTATTTCGAGTATACTTTTAATCACTTGATCAACATCTTCAATTAAACTCTCTGAACTAACGGGCCCCATCCTTTCCCCGCCACTTCTTCCGTGACCGTAAATATCAAATGAGTAAATTTCTAAGTTTTTTGTTTTATGAAGAATATCGTGGAAAAATTTATTAAAAACATCTGTGTGTAATCTTGCATCATGAAAAAAAAGAATTATTTTTTCTCTCTTCTTCTCTCCGCGAAAAAGCCTTTTGAAAAATATTTTATCCAATGGATTTGTACTAGATGATATAAAATAATTTTTCTCAGAAACTTTCATATTTTACCTAAAATAAAATTTAACTAGTCTTCATATAATTCAATATACTTATTTATTTTTTCTAAATTGTCAGGGGTCATTTTTAAAAACCTTATTGAAACACCATTGCATTCAGTAAGTTTTCTTACGACTTTAGCTTCCGCCGTAAATTGTAATTCTTCATCAACCGGATGAACATTTAACTTAACAACATCACCAGGTTTTCCTTCAAAATTTGCGACAAGTATTTGCATTCCACCGATAGAGATATCTCTACAAACACCCTCAAAAAATCGTTCACTGTCATGAAAAAAAAGCCTTGCCACAAGAGGAGCTCGACTGTGCTTTCTTCGTTCCTGATCAGGTATAGATTCGTTTGAGCCGCTAAAGAAAGGAATCTCGCCTATTACTTGATAAGAGCTCATACCGTTAGTATATATTTCCGTTAAATTATTTGCTCTTTTTTGCTCAATTAAGCTTAAGATCATCTCGATTGAAAAAGGGCCATATTCAACTGGCTCAATGCCTCTATCTTTACCAATCCTAATAGTGAAAACTCTTTTCTTCTTGTCCACATTTTCCCAGTCAAAGCTAATCACCTCAGGCTGCTCCAAGAGGGCCTCATTACTATCAAAGTTAACATTATTTTCACCTGATAAGTTATTGTCAGTTGTCATTTCCTCATATGTGTTCATCTCAACTTCTTGACTTTCATCATCTTCTCGATCATCTTTTTCATCCACTAATTTCCGAGAATCTTGGAGAGAGGCCAAGTCACGATAATCCTCTACATCTTTTAAAAGAGTCCAGTTCTCGAAACCTTTTTTCCATACGTATGTATCTAGAATTATTTTTTTCTTTTTAATTAAGACAACAAAATCTTCCTCAGGGACAGGGCCAACCCTTTCATTATCCTCTACATAATACCAACTAGTAGACATTCTAAACCTCAAGATAAAGTGAAACTATTTCTTATTTTATCTAATACTAATTACTTAGGTGGCGAGGAGGATAAATTTTCCAAAAAAACAATCCTAAATAAGTTTGAGGTTCCACCGAAAGGTAATAATGAGATTAGTCATTTTTCTATTAATTTTATTTACATCTTGTGCAAAAGAAGAGTTTGCAACCAAGAGAAACCTTAATTCATTAAATATTCCTCTGACTTTTAGTTCCTCTGTTGAGAACTGCTCTAACTACACTCTAATTAGGCCATATGTTGATTTTTTATTTTTATGGGATAATACCAGCTCTCAAGTTTTCGTGTCTAATCAAACAAAATCGGCCTTAAGACAAACAATTAATCTTATTAGTGATCGATTTGATTATCACATTATGATGGCCCCTTTAGTTAAAACTAGCCCTGAAAATAACTTCTTAATAACAAGAAACAAAGTTGGACTTAGTCCATCTGCGCTAAATATAAGAGTTGATGAATCTGAAGCAGAAGAATCTCTTGATAGCTTTGTCACATCTTTATCAAGTGAGGAGCATGGAATCCAGCGAGCAATTGATTTATTATCTCAAAACCAAACAAATGGTATTTTCAGAAAAAACTCCTATGTCGTAGTTGTTCTAATGTCCAATGGTAACGATCAATTTTTTACTTCAAGTGGATTCTATGATGGCGTTACTACAAATAACTATGTTCAAACTCAACTTCAGGATTTATCAACGATTTCACAAGAAAGAGAATCCCTTAAAACAAGATTTATTTCTTTAGTTGGACATCAATCGTGCAATAATGGCTGGAAAGAAGGGTCTACTTATAAACAATTCTCCGCATTAGTTCACGAAAACAACTATAACTGCTCTGACGATCAATCGAGTGACTTTGAGTGCACCTCTACATCTCCTGATAGTCACGATATTTGCCAAATGAATTTCTTAGGTCTTTTTGATGCAGTAAATAATAGTGTCACAGATACTGTAGTTAAGCATAAGTATGACCACTGGCCAATCAGTATGCAGGAGGAGCCAATACTTTTTGACGAGAATACAATCCAAGTTTTTAAAAGCTCTGGCGAAGAGCTACTTGAAGTAAGTGGTGAAGCAAGCGGAGAAAATGGATGGAAGTACATTGGTTATAAAGAAAACCAGGCCACAACTTACGAGCCTTTTATTGGAGAAAATCAATCAGCGCATATGCTTCAATTATTTGGTAGTGCTAAAGTTACTTACCCTGAGTGCTTATTAGTTTCTTTTGAGTCTCCGACTTACTTTTACGGATACGGTTATTTAGACTCAAAGCCTCTAGAAGGCTCTATAAAAGTGAAAAAAAATGGAGTCTCTGTACCTGAGAGTGACTGGACCTACATTGGATTCAAAGAGTCTCAAAACTTAAGGGTCGTTGGCCCGGGGAATCCCTCGGAACCCTTCCTTGAAGGCTTCCCTGCAGACTACGCCACCAACAAGTATATAATAAAGTTTTCAGAAAGCTTCATATATCAAAGTGGAGACGTCATCGAAATTACATCCGACCCAAAAGGTACTTAAGTATTATTACTGGCTTTTTTGATCATTTGCTTTTTTTATTGAGTTGATCAACTTTATTGCGGGAAGAGCTTTTTGAAGTCTTGTAAAGTTTATTTCTGCAGTGGTCTCTTTATTACTATTAATTAAAATCTCACCTGCTAGTCCCATCTCTGTGGCGTCAGCGAGATCTTCTTCACTAAGAGCAATTTTTTTCTCATCAAAAAACTTTATAATTGGAGAAAGCTTTGCGACTTGTTTTTCTTCAGATGATCCACCGGAGCTTAGTTGTTCCATAATCTTATCAAGTAACAATACACACTTATCAGAAATATTCACTGATTTTTCTTCTGTGGCCAGACGTTCAGATTCCAAAAAATTAGTCAATTGTTTAAAAAGACCAATATCCTTAACTAAGAGATTTTTCATTAGGCCATCATCATCTTTTCTCATCTCAACCATTTCGAGTCGTTGAATCAATAAAAGGAACTCTTCATAAACAGCTGGCTTGATATTATAAATATCGAAAACAAATCCATTCAAATCATTTAAATGGATCATATATCCATCATCAACTTTAGTACCTCTGTCGTTAGTTACGAGATATACCGTCGTTAGTATTTTTATTACTTCCGTGAGATTAAAAAATTTGTAAGATCTCCCCCCCTTGTAGGCGAGGGAGTTTGTCTCGTATTTTTTTACTTTGTCATTACTTGTCTTTAATCTTTCAACAAGAGTCTTAATGATGGTATTTATCCACGGATTTAAAGACCCCATTATTCCTTTGAAGCCCTCGTAAGATACTTCAATAACCTCAGTCTCGCCGACAGCAGAGGCGGAACAGCTACGCCTTAAACTTTGACTATCAAAGTAGCCCATCTCTCCAATCACCTCTCCAGCTTTAACCATTGCTAAGTCAATGTACCCTGCCCCTTTTTTCAAGAACAAACGAACCGAACCTTTTTGAACAATAAATAAACTATTTGCTTTATCTTTCTCATGAAAAAGAATTTCGCCATGCTGATAGTGCTTATTATTTTTAAGTGTTTTTTGCTCGGCCATCTAGTTTCCTACTTGATCTTTTCAATTATCATTGAAAGAGCTTCTCCTCCTCCAATACATATACTTGCCATACCAAAGCGCTTATTTTCTCTTTCCAAACCACTCATAAGTGACATTAAAATTCTTGTTCCAGAAACCCCTATAGGATGTCCGAGGCTAATTCCGGAGCCATAAATATTTACTTTGTCCTTGTCTAATTCTAACTCTTTGATCGAAGCGAGGGCAACGGCGGCAAAAGCCTCGTTAATCTCAAATAAATCAATATCATTTACGGACATTTTTGCTTTTTTCAAGCACTTTTTAGCACTAAAAACTGGTGCAGTGGTAAACCAAAGAGGATCAGCGGCGAATCCAGCATAGGCAACAATCTTAAATTGCGCTTTATCTTTTATTTCTTCTCCACCCACAATAATTGATGCTGCTCCATCATTGATTGTTGATGAGTTAGCAGCGGTGACTTTACCATTCTTAATAAATGCGGGCTTTAACTTAGGTATTTTTTCAAAGACTGCTTTTTTAGGGCCCTCATCTTCGCTGATAAGGCTTACACCTTTTCTAGTTTTAACTTCAATTGGAACTATTTCATTTTCAAAAACACCATTTTCTTGTGCAGCCTGGCTTTTCCTGAAAGACTCAATAGAGAGTTTATCAAGATCCTCTCTTGTCATTTCATACTTCTCCACACACTCCTCTGCACAATTTCCCATGGGTTGATCATTGAAAACATCCCAAAGCCCATCATATTGAAGGGCATCGATCATCTCAGTATTTCCATACTTATGCCCATTTCTAGAATTTTTAATTAAGTGAGGGGCATTTGACATCGACTCCATTCCCCCTGCAATACAGATCTTATTATCACCAGCTTTTATCGATTGTGCTGCCATAATAACTGTTTTCAAGCCTGAGCCACATACTTTATTAATTGTGTTACATGGTACTGAAGCAGGAAGCCCTGCTTTAATTGCGGCCTGTCTAGCCGGAGCCTGTCCACTGCCGGCTTGGACGACTTGTCCCATAAACACCTCATCAATAGATGAAGGGTCGATTTTATTTTTTTCTAAAGTATATTTTATGGAATGAGCACCTAACTCTGAAGCACTAAAGTTTGATAAAGACCCTAAAAAACTTCCTACTGGAGTGCGTGCACCGTTTAAAAGATATATGTCCATTATTAATTCCCTTAAGTTAAATTTTTCCTTTAATTTTTATCTTGTTTTAGACAAAGTGTGAAAAATAAATTACTTGAACACTTAAGAAATAAGGAGATCATATGTTATCTAGGAATAACGAGGAAATTGAGGGTTTAGAGCTTCCACAAGAGTGGTTAAATGAAATAACCAATGCTGTATATTCAACATACGAATCTTCTATCAAGAGTAAGAATCTTAGTCTTAAAACTTATGGAGAATTACACAAAGGTGAAGTTTGCCTTGCCTTTTGCTTAAGTAGTATAAAATCAGATAATACCAATGCAGTTTCTCTAATTCTTAGTCTCGACTTAAAAGATAAGGATGACCCAAAGGAAACTTTAGATAATACAATTAATCAAAGCTCAGAGTTTTTTGATTTACTATTTTCAGGACAAAAGGAAGATATTTTCCAGCCAAATTGGACTAAATCAGACCTAAAGGAAAATAATTTTTACTTTAAAATAACAAGAGAAAATATTGCTCTTAGCATTGAAGCTAATAAGTTATTGAAAAACTCTTAGTCATCGTAATAACTAGACTTAGTACTCTTTGTTTCAAAGGCAATATCTTGATCGTCATCTATTCCCTCTTCATTGAAGTCTAGTTCTTCATCACCAGATTCAATATCCATCTCTTTTAGTGCCTTAAAGAAAGATTTTTCATCGGAAAGATCATCAATAATTCCTTCCACTTCCTTAACTGAGTACTTTCTAACTATATCTTCAATAAATCTTTGAAGCTTTCCTTCAACTAGAATCGCATCATTCTTTTTTATTATTTTCCAATTAGAGATATAATGAAGCCGGCAGTAACCTCCAGTTGAAGAAGGATTTTCACAGTTTTTTTCTCGGCATTCATCAGTAAAGTTTTGAAAAAAAGATAAGTCCCTAATACTCATAAATATTTCAGCAAGTTTATGGTCTTCTGTTAGAGACTGAACTTCTTCCACAATTGAATCTCGAAGCTCTTTTTTTGGATCTTTTTTAGTAACTATCTCATCTACAACAACTTCTTCTTTCATTGAATCCTTAAGACTAATTTTATTTTCTTTTTCAGACTCATTTACCGTCTTCCCTTTAGAAGTTTTTGCTTTAGTCGCTTTTTTTAAATTTGTATTTTTTTCGCTTGATTTATTTTTGGCTTTTTTTGTTATCTTTTTTGTCGTTTCCTTGGCAGCTTTTTTTGCTGTCTTCTTAGCAACCTTTTTTGTCGTTTTCTTAGCAGCTTTTTTTACTGTTTTCTTGGCGACTTTTTTTGCTGTTTTCTTTGCTACTT
>Ga0233434_1000307_pt1 | contig 59030 bp, 45 predicted proteins | sample SI_122_August201_4_FD_182738 | JGI IMG/M metagenome (GOLD analysis project Ga0233434, IMG submission 182738) | Seawater microbial communities from Saanich Inlet, British Columbia, Canada - SI_122_August2016_120_MG | ecosystem: Environmental > Aquatic > Marine > Inlet | place: Canada: British...
GCGAAGGAATCCGCCAGTTCATGCCGGAGGGAAACGCAACTCGCGAACTGGTCTTCGTGATGAATCAGGCGCAAATTATTTTGCACAACCATGCCTACAACAAAAAACGTGTTGCCGAACAAAAAGACCCGGTTAACAGTATCTGGTTTTGGGGAAACGGCGAGCTCGCCAACCTGCCCTCCTTCCGGGAACGATATGACAAAAGTGCGTCTTTAATCTCCGCATCTTTGATGGTTAAGGGCATCGGTAAGCTTACCGGAATGGACGTTGTGGAAGTGGAAGGGGCAACCGGATTTTGTAACACCAATTATTTCGCAAAAGTTTCTGCGGTACTCAAGGAACTGGAAAACAAAGATGTCGTTTTCCTGCATATTTCTGCGGGAGAAGAAGTTTCGCTCAAAGGCGATGTTGACGATAAGGTTTTGATGATCGAGGATTTCGATGCCCAGGTCATTGGACCCCTGGCCCAGGCGCTGGAGACGAGGGAAAATATAAAAATGATGGTAGTGGTCAACCATGTCAGTTCCGCCCAGTCGATGAAATACGAACGGTCTGTGGTTCCCTATCTGGTTTATCCCGCTGCATCGGGAAGCACCAACACATATGACGAACAACTTTTAGAAACAGGAAAACGATTCGATAACGCCCCCGATTTATTGACAGCGTTTCTGACAGATCAGTTATGAACAAATCTTTAATTGTACAAAAATATGGCGGTACCTCGGTGGGGACCCTGGAGCGAATCGAACGAGTTGCCGACCAAATCGCTAAAACCCGAAAGACCGGTGTTGATATCGTAGTCGTTGTTTCTGCCATGGGAGGAGAAACCGATAAGCTATTGAAAATGGCACGGAGCCTGTCTAAAAATCCGACTCGCAGAGAAATCGACCTGCTCTTGTCATCCGGCGAGCGCATTTCGGCTGCCCTGCTGACCATCGCTCTGCAAGCCCGTGGCCTTCCCGCCCTTTCCATGACGGGAAGGCAGATTGGCATGCAAACAGACAGCACTCACACCCGTGCACGTATCAAGAATATTGATGCCCAGCGGGCACGCAAAATGCTGAAAGAAAACCATGTGATTGTGGTCGCCGGGTTCCAGGGCATCAATCCGGAAGGCGATGTGACAACCTTGGGGCGGGGCGGATCGGACACCTCGGCAGTAGCCCTGGCTGTTGCACTGGGAGCCCGGCAATGTGAAATTTGTACCGATGTTGACGGCGTTTATACCACCGACCCGAGAATGGTGCCGCAAGCTAGAAAGCTGGATGTGGTATCGTATGATGAGATGCTGGAAATGGCCAGCCTGGGAGCCAACGTCCTGCAAATCCGTTGTGTCGAGTTTGCTCATAAATATAAGATGCCCCTGATTGTTAAATCTTCTTTCAAGGAAGGATACAAGGGAACTTTGATCTGCGAGGAGGATCCGAATATGGAACAACCGGTAGTTTCCGGAATCATGTGCGACAAGAACCAGGCAAAAATTACCCTGAAGGAAGTTCCCGACCAACCGGGCATCGCTGCCAATATTTTTGAACCTTTGGCAAAGGCATCCATCTCCGTTGACATGATCATTCAGAATGTCAGCGAGCAGGGGCATACTGACCTGTCGTTCACGCTACAACGGGAAGAACTTGATGAAGCCATGGTTATCATGAATAAAGTGGCAAAGAAAATCCATGCCACCCAAGTCAGTGCCGATGCCAAAATCGTCAAAATTTCCATTGTCGGAGCAGGCATGCGCAGTCACTCAGGAGTGGCGGCGCAAATTTTCAAAACCCTGTCGGCCAATAAAGTTAACATATTAATGATCAGCACCTCAGAGATCAAAGTGTCCTGTATCATTGAACAAAAACATTCCAAGCTGGCGGTCAACGCTTTGCACGCTGCTTTTAAACTTGCAGACAAACCCGCCAGCAAAAAAATAAAAAGAAAAACCACGAAAAAGGCGAAAACTGTTTAGATATGAGTTCTGTAAAAATATACGATACCACACTCAGAGACGGGTCCCAGGCGGAAGGTGTCTCCTTCACTGTCGAGGATAAGATCCGCATCGCCCACAAACTGGACGAACTGGGAGTGCATTATGTAGAAGGAGGCTGGCCCGGATCGAATCCCAGAGATATCGATTTTTTTGAGAAGGCTCAGCGCGCCCACTTTTCGCAGACCCGGATCACCGCCTTCGGCAGCACCCGCTATCCGGATAAAAAAGTGGAAGACGATATCGTTTTGCAGGCTCTGCTGAAAACCGAAACTCAGGCAGTGACTCTCTTCGGAAAATCCTGGGACCTACATGTGAAAGAGGCCTTGTCCACCAGTCTGGATGAAAATCTGCGCATGATCTTTGAAAGCATCGCCTATTTAAAAAAACATCGCGATGAGGTTCTCTTTGATGCCGAACATTTTTTCGATGGCTACAAAAATAATCCGCAATACGCCCTCAAGGCTGTCAAAGAAGCGGAATCGGCGGGAGCCGACTGGATCATCCTGTGCGATACCAATGGAGGGTCGCTTCCACATGAAGTGCGTGCGATCTTTGAAGAAGTTAAAAAATCCGTTTCCGTTAAAATGGGGATCCATGCTCATAATGATTCAGAGGTGGCCGTTGCCAACTCGCTCAACGCCATTCAGGCCGGGGCCGAACAGGTTCAGGGTACGATCAATGGTATTGGCGAGCGTTGTGGTAATGCCAACCTGGTTTCCATCATCCCCAACCTGAAAATCAAAATGGGGATCGACTGCGTCACCGATGAACAACTGCAAAGCCTTAAAGAAGTGTCTGCGTTTGTGGATGAACTGACCAATAAAGCCCATTGGAACCATCAACCGTTTGTGGGAAAGAGTGCATTTGCCCATAAAGGCGGCGTGCATGTCAGCGCGGTGCGCAAAAATTCACAAACCTATGAACATATCGAACCCGAAAAAGTGGGCAACCACCAGCGCATTCTTGTTTCCGACCTTTCTGGAAAAAGCAATGTGCTCTACAAAGCCAAAGAATATGGAATCAACGTGGATGACAAGGACCCGAAGGTCCAGAAAATTCTTACATCGCTGAAAGAGTCCGAAAACCTGGGCTTTCAGTATGAAGGTGCCGAGGCTTCTTTTGAATTGATGATGCGTGATGCGCTGGGGCAAAAAGAAACCTTTTTCGAGTTCATCGGGTTCCGCGTTATTGTTGAAAAACGCCAGGAAGATGAAGAGCCTATCTCCGAAGCCACAGTCAAACTAAGAGTCAACGGCGTTCAAGAGGTCTCAGCCGCTGAAGGCGCTGGTCCGGTCAATGCTTTGGACAAAGCCATCAAAAAAGCCCTGGTCAAATTTTACCCGGAACTTGAAGAGGTCAACCTCTACGACTATAAAGTACGCATCCTGGAAGAAAAAAAAGGTACCCGCGCCAAAACACGGGTACTGGTGGAATCTGGAGACCATCATTCCAAATGGGGCACAGTCGGCGTCTCCGAAAATATCATCGAAGCCAGTTGGCAAGCCCTGATCGACAGCATCGACTACAAACTCAACCGCTAGGCGCCAGCGTGATACCCCTTCGGGGCACGAAGGCAAATGATAAGCATAACGCGCGACCCAACTAGCAATAGCTTTATTTTGCTAACAACCGCTCATTTCGGCTGAAAAAGTTTCTGCGATTTGCTTCTTCGCAGAAGAGCATTTATCAAAGTATTGCGCTTGAGCGTTCTTTGAGCTTTACGGGTAATGCAGTGCTGGCACCACGCCTAGTGGCCACCGGCCACTTGACCGGCGCGGAGGAGGTTGCCAATAGTTTTGCGATAATGTTTTCGCACCCGTTGGGTATGGCAGTCATAATCGGTGAGTAGGGCATCTGCCAGAGTTTCAGCGTCCTCCCCTTCGTACCCAAGTAACCGCGCCAAAGGTGCCAACTCCTTATTTTCCTTGGGAAGGGTGTTGGTAGGAGTCTGGCGAATGATTCGCAAAGCGCACTCCAGGTTTCTCAGAAAAAGGTAACTATCCTGAAGCTCTTCCGCCATACTCTGATCGACCAACCCAAGAGTCGCAAAACTTTGCAGGGCTGAAAGTGTGTTGGTTTGCCGCAGGCGCGGAAACTTTTTTCCGTGCATCAACTGGAGAATCTGCACCGCGAATTCAATATCGGCCAGACCACCGAACCCCAGTTTTACGTTCTTGCCTTTGGTGAATTCTTTTGCCAGTTCCTGTTCCATTCTTTCCCGCAGGCGCGATATTTCTATGAGAGATTCATATTCAAACTTTTCCTGGTAAACAAACTGCTGTGCGACCTCGATGAATTTTTTTCCGACCTCAGCGTTGCCTGCCACAAATCGCGCTCGCACCAGAGCCTGTTGCTCCCATATTCTGGCACGGGACTGGAAATATTTCTCGTAACCCTGAACAGAAAGTACCAGCACTCCCGCATCGCCCTCGGGCCTAAGTTCGGTATCAATTTTATAGGCGAAACCTGCCGGGGTCATTTCAGAAGTCAGTTTGTAGATCATCTGCGACAGGGCTGAATAATGACTGGCAAAGCCTTCGGGAGGAGGCTCGCTTTCCCCTTCATCGTAGACCAACAATACATCGAGATCCGACCCGAAATTCAATTCATGTCCGCCCTGCTTGCCCATACCAATGATGGAAAAATTCTGGAGGTTAAGGTTTCCAGATTTTTTTTCAAGCTCCTTGCAGGCAATTTGATAAACGGTTTCTAGAAAAACATCTGCGAGGTTGGAAAGGTCCTCCAGAGTTCCCGCAAGGTCCGCCTCCTTGATCAGATAGCGTACGCCAATGCGAAGTTCCTCGGCCTGCTTGATACGCCGAAGCACCAGAGATTTGGATTCAAAATCCGGGGAAGTTTTTAAAGCGCGGTTTAAATCTTCTTGTATTTTCTCCGCCAGTTTGAATCGGTAAATGGCCTCCCTGTCAGTCAGAACATCTATCAAGTCGGGCCGCCTGACCAGGATTTGTGAAAGCAATCCGCTACTTCCAAAGAGTATGAGCAATAGCTCAAGAAATTTTTCATTGCTCTGGAACAGATTGAGAAATGATTCTCTGGCCCCGGTCGCCTCCACAAATCGGCACAGGTTTTCGATGGCGGAATCCGGGTTGGGAACTCTTCGGCACTGCTGAAATATTTTAGGAATGATGCTATAAAATTTCTCAATACTTTGCGCTGAGGGATGCGAAAACTGCGTCCCGTCACGAAAAGATTTCAGGAATCGGTAAGTTCTTTTCGGGTCGGAAAGAAATGGGATTTCCGCTAGCATGCTTTCAGTGAACTGCTCCTCCCCTATTCGAGAGCGATCCCGTTCCCCGGAAAATGTTTCTGCCGCTTCCCGTTTTTCCTTTTCCGCAAATTGTTCGGCAAACAGCGTTCCCACGAACTGGGTGTGGTTTTCGTAGGCTTGCATCAGATTGTCGGCCAAACTTTTCTGGCTATCTCCTACTATTCTCATTTTTCGGGCCAGTACTGCGAGGTCGGTTTCGTTATCTGGCAGGAGGTAGGTTTGCAGGCCGAAGGTTATCTGCACGCGGTTTTCCAGGTTGCGCAAAAAGATGTAAGCCTCGCGGAGATGATTATGATCCTCCTCCGTCAGGATATTTTTTTCGCAAAGGGTTTTCATAGCCCCCAGAGAATCACGCACGCGCAGGCTTTTATCCCTTCCGCCCAATAGTAACTGGTAGGCCTGAATGGTGAATTCCACTTCCCGGATACCACCGAATCCCAGCTTGATATTTCCTTTCGAGTGTTTTCCTTTGAGGCTTTTATTGATCTGATATTTCATGGCCTTAATTTCTTCAATGGCCTCAAAGTCCAGGCTTCGGCGGTAAATAAATGGCTCGATCATTTCGAAGAATTCTTTGCCCAGATTTTCACTGCCTGCCGAAACACGGGCTTTGATGAGGGCCTGCCTTTCCCATGTCCTTCCCCATGACTGATAATAAGTTTCGCAACTGGCAAGGGAATTTACGATCTCACCACTATTTCCTTCAGGTCTCAGCTCCAAGTCCACCCGAAACACGTTTCCATCGGAGGTTATTTCGTTAAGAGATTTGGTGATTGCCAACGCAAGTTTGGTGAAGTATTCGTGATTGGAGATGCTGGTAATGGATGAATCGCCCTCGTTCAAAGGATGCGTTTCCCCCTGGCTGGAAGAATAAATATAGATCAGGTCAATATCGGAGCTGTAATTGAGTTCGCGGCCTCCCAGTTTACCCATACCAAGGATGGCAAATTCCGATTCTATCCAGTTTCCATTTGCATCCTGATAAACGGGGCGGCCATATTTTTTCCGTAATTCTCGGTCAGCATGCTCATAGGCGGCTTGCAAGCAAACATCAGCGAGGTCGGAAATGTCCTCAACTGTTTCTTTAAAGTCAACCTTACCCAACAGGTCGCGCAACCCGATTCGTATGTACTCTCTCTTTTTAAATTTTCGCAGAACAGAAAAGATATTTTTGCCTTGGAACTCGCCCATTTCATAGAAGTCCCGCATCAGCATATCTTTCGATTTAGAATTGGCCAGAGTTTCCGCCCGGCTCAACCAATCTACATGGGACGGTTCTTTCAGCAAAGCATCGGTAAGCACCTGACTACCGGAAAACAAAAAAACCAGGGCTGTAAACAGGACAGGCGATTCAGTCAGCTGTGTGTATAAATGATCCTTGTCTTGAAATTTCTCTGAAAAGCGCTCAAAGTTATGCAACGCCATATCCGCGTTGTGCGAACTGGAAATCAGTTCCAATAAAATCTGGAAGAAATCGGGATATAGTTTTTCAAACTGGGCGTGACCCGCCAAGGCAACAAGATCTTTCCAGGCAGTTTCAGGGTTACGAAAGCCAAAAGCCTGCAAAGGTAACGTTTCGTCCCAGGGTTGGCACTGGTGAATTCGATAGATCAATTCTGTATTAAGGGTCATGAGAAATATCTACTGAGGGCTTGATCTTTATATAGTCCCCCTTAATTTAGCACAAAAAAAAACCCCTTGGGCGAACCCAAGGGGTTTTTAAATTCAAGTTTTTCCCTGAAATCAGCAATCGTAATACATTTCGAATTCCAGAGGATGCGGCCTGAGGCGCAAAGGATCTATTTCATTTTCACGTTTATATTCGACCCAGGTCTCGATCAAATCCTGGGTGAAGACATCGCCTTTAAGGAGGAACTCATGATCATCCTCCAGAGCCTGAAGGGACTGATCCAAAGAGTGAGGCAAGGTGGGAATGTTCGCCAATTCCTCCGGTCCGAGGGAGTAAATATTTTTATCCAGCGGCTCACCAGGGTCGATTTTATTTTCAATGCCATCCAGACCAGCCATGAGCATAACGGAAAAAGCCAGATATCCATTACAGGATGGGTCCGGGAAACGAATTTCCAATCGCTTCGCTTTAGGGCTGGGCGAGTACATGGGAATTCGGATGGCCGCGCTCCGGTTACGGCTGGAATAAGCCAGGTTGACAGGGGCTTCGAAGCCTGGAACCAAGCGTTTGTAAGAGTTAGTGGTTGGCGCGGCAAAAGCACAAATCGCTCTAGCATGCTTCAAAATACCGCCGATGTAGTGCATGCCCATTTCGCTGAAACCCGCATAACTGTTACCGGCAAACAAGGGCTTGTTATCTTTCCAAATGCTCTGGTGAACATGCATCCCGGTTCCGTTATCGCCAAACATGGGTTTAGGCATGAACGTTGCGGTTTTGCCATGCGCTTTGGCTACATTTTTTACGATGTATTTGTACCACATCAGGCTGTCGGCACATTTCACCAAAGAAGAAAAACGCATAGCGAGTTCGTTCTGCCCGCCTGTTGCGACTTCATGATGGTGACACTCCATACCGATACCAACCTGCTCCATGGTCAACATCATTTCAGAGCGGATATCCTGAAATGTGTCGTTGGGAGCCACAGGGAAATAGCCTTCTTTGTGTCTCGGCTTATGACCCAGGTTTGGGTCTTCATCCCGACCGGTGTTCCAAGTTCCTTCCACAGAATCGATCGAATAAAACGATTCATTCACAGTGGAATCATACTGAATGTTGTCAAAAATAAAAAATTCCGCTTCCGGTCCAAAATAGGCAGTGTCCCCAATCCCGGTGGACTTAAGATAGGCTTCCGCTTTCTGGGCGATGTTGCGGGGGTCTCGGCCGTATTTTTCCTTGGTGATCGGGTCGACAATATTACCGATCATGCTAACCGTTGGGACTTTCGTGAACGGATCCATAACCGTGGTGGTCGGATCGGGAATAACTATCATGTCACTGGCGTTAATCGCTTGCCATCCACGGATGCTGGAGCCATCGAAACCCAGACCTTCTTCAAACAAGTGCTCTTCCAGTTCACTTGTAGGCACAGAAAAGTGCTGCCAGGATCCAAGCAGATCCATGAACTTCACATCTACAACTCGAGCATTGTTCTTTTTTGCGAAATCTACTGCCTCTTTGGGGGTCATCTAAAGTATCTCCTGCAAAAAAATAGTTAAAGAATACAATTATAAAATAAAGACGTAAAAAAACTGGCACCGTCATTACAGCTCCAGTTTTACACATGAAATTCAGCAATCCCAGACCGGGGAATTTGCGATTATCCTTTTAGCCATGAACCGTTATTGCACAGAACTCAATTGGATCAAATAGCGTCTTCTCCGCGCTCTCCGGTACGAATCCGCACGATATCCTGAAGATCTGTTACAAATATTTTTCCGTCACCGATCCTGCCGGTTTGCGCGGCCTGCATAATGGTATTGATCACATCCTCCACCTGATTGTCGCCGATGATGATCTCCATTTTAATTTTGGGAAGAAAGTCCACCACGTATTCCGCACCACGATACAACTCGGTATGGCCTTTTTGCCTGCCAAACCCCTTCACCTCGCTAACCGTTATTCCTTTTACTCCGATCTCGTTCAACTTATCCTTCACTTCATCCAGCTTGAACGGTTTTATGATCGCCTCAACCTTTTTCATATTTGTTTTCCTCTAGCCAATATGTTCAAAAAAAGCCCGGGGTGGCGGACGATTGTCTCCAGGACTGGAAACCTTTCCAAGCCGTAACGATTCGCCTCCCTCTACCGGTTACTCTCAATATAGTTCAATATTCGTGCCAACACGGATTCATGAACCGCTTTGGCAGATTCCTCTAGAAATCTATACAATTAAAGGGATTTATTATACCGGCGAACTATACCACACCCGATAGGCAAATTCAAACGGCCTTGCATGCCCATATTTATGGCATTTAGGGGCTGGAAATGTTTAATTTTAAAGCGTTTTTTAGCTTTCGTCACTCGCTTTGTTTATTCGATTGAGGGCGGTTTCCAACTCCAGTCGCTTTTCCTCTATGATTTGTTCAGACGATTTTGGTGGGAGAGATATGGGTGAAGAAAAGTTGAGGGTACAACGGGTAAAAGGTAGAGGGAGGACAAATCGGTCCCAGCTGTTTAAGACCACTTTATTTTTAGCTCCGAAGGTCATGGGAAAAATGGGTGCTCCGGTTATTCCTGCCAGTTGCACGGATCCCGGCTGAGCCACACATCGCGGTCCGCGGGAACCATCGGCAATGATAATGATCTTCTGATTTTTGCGCAAAACTTTGATCAGGGACCGGGCTCCGGAAACAGCTTTTTTATAAGTGGACCCACGTATCACGGAATAACCCATCAACCGTGCAAGCCGGGCCAGAAGATCACCGTCTGTACTCGGGCTGATCAGCAGGAAATATTCCGGGTGCCGGCGAAGATAATAAAACAGGTAAAAGATTCTTCCATGCCACAAGGTGAGAATATAGGGACCGGTAAGATTCTTAAAATGATTCTCTTCTTCCTCGTTCAGGTTTTTTGAGCGCAGGGTCAGGCACCAGAGATAAACCACTGCAAAAAGAAGGTATGGGATTACGTAATTAAACAGAAGTTTTTTCATTAGCACCCAATTCAACCATGAAATCGGCAATACGTTTGGCGACAGCCTTCATAACTCCGGGTTCTCCCAGGGATTTTCTAATTTTAAGGAGACGTTCACGAACAGCCTGTTCCTTTTCTGGAGCACGCAACACTGCAAGCACCTCGGAGGAGATATTTTCCGCTGTCACTTTATGCTGTATTAACTCAGGCACTACATCTTCCCCCGCGACAATGTTCACCAGTCCGAAAAGCGGAATTTTTACCAACCGGTCCGCCAGCCAGTGAGTCAAAGGATTCAACTTGTAGACGATGACCATAGGGCACCCCAGGATACCTGCTTCCAGAGTGGCAGAACCGGATGCAATGATCAATGTGTCACAACTATTCATCACATCATAAGTTTCCCCCTGTATCAATTGGATGCCCAGCGGGTTAGCTCCCAACCGTTGCCGGATTAGATCGGGGTCAATAGAGTCCGCAATAGGAAGAAGAAACTGACAGGAACCCAGTTCGTTGCGGATTTTTTCCGCCGCCTGAATCATCACATCTAAAAGGGAGTCGATCTCGTTCATCCTGCTTCCCGGCAAAAGCCCAACGGTCTTGACTCCTGCATTCAGGGAATATTTTTCCCGACTCTCTTCACGAGACCTGCTTGGATGGACCATGTCTATAAACGGATGTCCCAAAAATTCTGCATCTACCCCGGCATCCAAATACAGCTTTTCCTCGAACGGAAGAATGACAAACATCTTCTGCACCGATTCCCGGATATCCCGGATCCTTCCCTTCCTCCATGCCCAAATCTGTGGGCTGATGAAATAAAATACCGGGCAATCAAAACGCCGCGCCTGCTTTGCCAGTCTAAGGTTTAACGTTGGATAGTCGATGAGAATCACCGCATCATAACGGCACGAGGCTATTTCTTTCATCAATGCGCGATAGACCCCGTAATAATGACCGAATTCTCCCAGAATCTCAACGATCCCAACCGTACCCATACGTTCTATGCCAAAGAGCGTATCCACGCCTGCTTCCCGCATTCGCGATCCGCCCATTCCGGAAAAACGAGCATGAGGTAAAAGAACCTTTAAAGCAGATACCAGGTTCGAGCCATGCAAATCTCCCGATGCCTCGCCAGCTATAATTAAAAAATGCGGAGAACCTCCGCTGGTATTTTGCATTGCCTTTTCTTTGCCCTCAATCAGTATCTCGGATCAGCAAGCCGTTGCACATTGAGTCGCGCCTAGTGGAGTTAGACAGAGATCACAGCAATTTTGGCATCATTGGCCAGAGCGAGAACTTTTTCCTGTTCCACTATCATGACCCTCTCTGCCTCCAGTGCCAGAACTCCACCCTGTGCCAGCATACTGATCGTTTGCGGTCCAATTCCTGGGTTGTCGTAGCGGTAATCCTGATTGGTTCTGCTGACTTTAATCACCACACACTTTCCCTGGGCCAAATCACATCCCCTTTGAATCGCCCGGTCCGTTCCCTCCAAAGCTTCAACGGCCACCACTGTTTTATTTTTTACCACCAGAGTCTGGCCAATTTCCATGTCCGCCAGTTTTCGGGCAATAGGCAGCCCAAATTCAATATCCTCCAACTCCTGCTTTGTGGGTTCCCGGCGGGTCAGGTTTCCTTTTTGAGGAAAAATATCCGACAGAAATTCCTTTTGGCTTAAAACTTTGAAACCTTCTTTTTCGAGCTCATCAATCACACCCAGCAGTAAAACCTTGTCTTCGTGTGTGGCAATATTTTTGAAAAACTGGAGGGCTTTAAAATCGAACTTCTGTAGCTTAAAGATGATGCTCTTATCAACCTTGCCCAGAATCAATAATTCTTTCACACTGTTCTGGTGTAGCGTCTTAAAGATTTTACCCGGTTGGCCGACTCCTATCGCATAGCACTCTTCCGAAAACGGTGCCAGACTGTCTTGGATTTCCTTTGAGAAACCAATGCTGATAAGTTTTATCCCAAGCTGGTTGGCTTTCCGAGCAAAATATACGGGAACTTCTCCCGTTCCAGCAATGAGGCCTATCCTGGTGGTATGCATGATGATGGGCTAATAGAAGATTGCAGAAGGCGTGTCGGTTTTGCTAAACAATTGTAGAAACCCGATGGGCGATACGGATTCGATCCTATTTTTCCCCTTTTTGATTAAACTTGCCAAGAATATCCAAGGCGATTTCCAGCGAATAGAGTTCTTTGTCCACCGCAACATTTCGAGGGCTTCCATTTTTAACGCAGTCCACGAAATGCTGGAGCTCCAGCTTGAGAGGATTATCTTTGTGGACAAAAATACGTTCGACCAGCGATTCCTGCTTATACCGCAGAGAACCTTTGCTCATTTGATGCTCCGAAGATGATTTGCGGTGAACATAAATTTCCTGATCGGTGTAATCCAAAACTACAAAAGAATCTTTCTGCGTTACCGACAAAGTTCGCTCTTTATTCTGCGAAACCCGGCTGGCAACAATACTTGCAATGCATCCATTTTCAAATTCAAGTTGAGTGTTCACAAGGTCATCTCTTTCGGAAAAAACCGAAGCCCCAAGAACATGCGTTTTTACCACCTTGGATTTGATCAGGTTGAGAACGATGTCTATATCATGGATCATGATATCCATCACCACGCCATCATCCTTGATTCTTTCCGTGAAAGGCCCCATGCGCTTGCATTCCACAAAAATCGGAGACTCAACAATTTTATGGAGTTCCTGCACAGCCCCATTAAAACGTTCCACATGACCGATATGCAGAATCAGGCCCTTGTCCTGAGCCAACTGAAAAAGCTCGCGGGCATGATTGAGGTCGTTGGCACAAGGTTTTTCAAGCAGAACGTGGATACCATTATTGAGGAGTTCCCTGGCAATAGGGTAATGCAGAGTTGTGGGAACAGCGACTACTGCGATATCAATCTGCCCAAAAAGATCCTTGCAATCTGTGTAACCAGGAATGCCATATTTATCATGGATGGCTTTTCGGCGTTGAGGGTTAACATCCACCACTCCAACAAGATCCACCTCCTGCATTTCGGCCAGAACCCCAACATGGTATTCACCCATTCTGCCAATTCCAACCACGCCAGCTTTTACTTTTGCCACTACTTGGTCACCCCTCTGGAAGAATTTCTTATAAAATCAATAAGGTAATGAATCTCATCGAACATTTCAATTTCTGCTTCAATCTTTTCTACAGCCTGCTTGGTATTCAGTTCCGGTTGAGCAATGAATTTCAGGGCTTTTTTTATCGCTGCCCGAACATTCGGTTTGAAATTTGCCCGCTTGAGCCCAACCGCATTTACACTGAGAAGTCGGGCTCGGGTTCCTTCTACCGTGGAAAAGGGCAGGACATCCTGATTCACACCTGCGAGTCCCGCAACCATGGCATACCGACCTATTCGGACAAATTGATGGATGCCAACCAGAGCCGAAATAAAAACCCTGTCTTCTACAATAACATGACCGGCTAAACTCGTACTATTTACAATCACCACCTGGTCGCCAATTTCACAATCATGACCTAAATGCGAATATGCCATGAGCAGGCAACCCTTACCAACACGGGTCACTCCATTTTCGTTACCCGACCGATGTATGGTGACATATTCTCGAATCACAGTTCCGTCGCCAATTTCCACTGTGGCAGGAACATTTTTAAAGTTAAGAATCTGGGGTTCTCCCCCCAGTGAGGCGCCATGGAAAATTTCACAATTTTTCCCGATGACCGTACCGGCTTCGATCAAGACGTTGGGCCCTACAATCGTTCCCTCGCCGATCCGGACATCTGGGCCGATAGTAGTAAAAGGACCTACCTTAACTCCCGGGGCCAACTCGGCATCTGGGTGAACAATTGAACTGGAATGAATAGTCACGTTTTAAAGGATAAAGCCAATTTTCATTGGCTGGCTACGGGCTGGAAAATGCGCGAGATAAAAATTGTGAATGCCAGCCGTTTACAATATCAGTCTTTACCGAGCATTGCTTGAATAGTACATTCGGTGGCCAAAGCATCCCCTACAAACGCTTTGCCCTCAAATCGGAAAAGAGTTCCCCTTTGCTTGATCTTAGTCAACTCAAGCCGCAATTGGTCTCCCGGGACAACCGGCTTCCTGAACTTAGCCTTGTCAATACCTGTAAAGAACACGGCAGGCTGACCCTCCTTATCCAATATTTTGATCCCTAAAATGCAGGCGACCTGCGCAAGGGCCTCGATAATAAGAACGCCCGGCATAACGGGAAACTCCGGGAAATGTCCTTGAAAAAAAGGTTCATTGGCCGTCACATTTTTGATGCCGACAATCCGGGAGTCCATATCGCATTCGATAATTTTATCTACCAGCAGAAAAGGATATCTGTGGGGGATGATCTTTTTAATTTCGTTAATATCCATCATAGAAGAAATTCGTTCTTGCAGTTGCAAGCCTGTAAGGTTTTTCCGGAAATTTCAGTGAGCTTAAATCCTACGAGTGGGTTTTATCCCCTGTGGTTACCACGCCTTTCAAATAAAAATTTTTGTCGGATACCCCGGTCCGCTTGCGGCAGGATCGTTCATTGCGGGATCAAGCAGGTTTTATTAACCGTGGTTAACGGGGATTATTTATTGACCCGGTCATAGGTGCGGGTCGCGATTTTCGTCAAATCGTTACCCTTGTCATGATAGAAAACAGCCTTCTGCTCCAGAATCATTGTATAGCCTTTTTCCTTGCCGATTTTTTTTATAATTTCCATCATCTTACGGAGAATTTTTTGGGTCATTTCCTTTTCTTTTTTGCCGAACTCCGCGTTCTGGTCCTGGACATATCTTTCAAAGGCGACCTTTTCTTTTCTCAGTTGGTCTTCCTTTTTCTTTTTCAGTTCCGGATTCAGAACAAAACTTTGTTTGTTTAATTCCCCCAGCATTTTCTGAATTTTCTTTTCCCGGGCCGTGATTTTTTTCTTCTCTTTTGTGAAATCCAGTTTAAATTTATTGAAACTGGATTTCCACTCCTTGGTGTTCGAAACGGCTTGTTGAATATTTACAAATCCTATTTGACCATCCGCGGCAAAAGAAGCAACCGTCAAGGGTCCGCAAATGAAAAAACTAAAAACAAGCAATGACCCAATGATTCTGAGCTTCCGAGAAATTGTTAACCGCATAAACATGATCCTTTTGAAAAAAATTTAAAATGCGCTTCCTGCCGAGAAATGAAATTCCGCCGCATCTTCGCCGGACTCTTTATCCAGTTTGATACCGTAGGCAAAACCCAGTGGGCCAAAGGGACTAATAAAACGGATACCCGCACCAATACTACTTCGCATTTCTCCAAGGTCAATCTTGTTGGACGTGGTACTGGTATCAAAACCCCCACCATAAATATTTCCACGGTCATAAAATAAAAAACCACGGAACGCTTTGGTAAAAGGGTACTGCACTTCCAAATTTAGAAGAAGGGACTGGTTGCCTCCTATAGGGTCGTCATCATCATTTTTTGGCCCAACATCCCCAATATTAAAGCCTCGTAACGAAGTCGCCCCTCCCATGAAAAATCTTTCAAAGGCTGGCAGTTTGTCGCCACCATAGCCATCTGCATAATTAATCCGGGCGTGAGCCGCACCAACTAACTTTCCTATCAGAGGACGGTAATACGTCACTTCGTAAAAATACTTGGAGAATTTAGTACCCCCCAGCCCTGCAAGCTCAAATCCTACCACATGCCTCCAGCCCGTGGAAGGATTTAAAAAATTGTCCCGGGAATCGTAAACATACGTTGGCACGACTCTGCTGGTCAGGCGGGTTCCATTTTTAAAGAACTCCGTTTCATCAGAGGCGTCCACTCCTGATGTCTCTACATTGGCCAATCGGTATTTAAAGTTAACCGAATCATGTTCAGAAAGATTTTTACCCAGGCGAAAACCACCGCCGGTTGATTGGGCATCGAAACTGATATAATCCTGATCTTCGTTAAATGCATCGACCCCAAATGATACTTCGGAATCAAAGAGTCTCGGCTCTGTAAAGTTTATTTTAAAGTCCGTGCGGATGGAAGATAAATGGGCATTCAGGCTCAGCCTCTGCCCATTTCCGAAAAGGTTATCCTGGGTTATCGATGTGGAAAAAATAAAGTTCTCGATTGAGCTGAAGCCAACGCCCACTGAGAACGATCCGGTCGGCCTTTCTGTCACTGTCGTAAGAACGTCAATAAGGTCAGGGTCCTGGCCTCTATGGGTATCAATTTTGACATCTTCAAAATAATTGAGATTGTTGATCCGTTGTTTGCTTCGTTTTAATTTTGATCCATCAAAAACTTCTCCTTCTTTCAGCCGAAATTCCCTGCGAATGACATTATCCCGTGTTTTGATATTTCCTAGAATTTCAATATTACCAACATAGACCTTTTTGCCCTTATCAATTTCAACGGACAGCTCAACGGTGCGATCTTCATCGTTCAATTTTGAAACCGGGTTCGCTTCGGCGTAGGCATAACCTTTTTGGGAGTACAAGTCGGTGATTGCCAAAATATCCTGGCGAAGCTGGGATACATTGTAGGTTTCACCGACCTTGGTCTGAATGCTTTTTTGAATTTCATCCTGGGAGACTGCGGCATCTCCTTGTATTTCCATGGTCTTCACGCGGAACTGCGGGCCTTCCTCTACCGAGACGGTGATATGAATTTCCCTGGCCTTTTGATTTATATCTATACGAGGTTCCAGCACCTTGACCCTCAGGTAGCCGTGATCGTGGTAATAGCCTTCTATGCGGAACAAATCCAGCTTCAAGATATCTTTTTGGTACACCCCTGAATCATCCAGAAAGGAATACCAAGTCACTTCCTCTGTTTCCATCTGGTCGCGAAGGTCTTTATCCGGGATGGCTTTGTTTCCGGAAAAACGGATCTTCTCAATTTTTACCTTTTCCCCTTCTTTGATCCTGATCGTGATATTTACCAGGTTATCCTGATTGGGTTGGGTATCAATATTCGTTTGGGCAAAAAAGTATCCTTTTTCACGATACAGCTTGAGAATTTCCTCATTGCTCTCCTGGATCAGGTGCTCATTGAAAGCCGCCCCTCGTTTGAGTCCAATTTTTTCCCGAATATCATTGGCATCAACCTTATCATTGCCTAAGATTTCAACATCCCCGACTGACGAAATTTCTTCGACATAAAATTCAACTTCCAGACCCTTCAGAGTATCGTGCGTTTCCACACGGATATCCTTGAATTGCCCCAGGCTATATATTTGCTCGATATCTTCACGGATCTGTCTTTTGGAAAGCGATGTGCCGGGCTTGGATTTGATGTAATAGAGAATGGTTGATTCATCAATCCGCTTGTTTCCTACTACCTTCACGGACTGGATGTTTTCGCCTTCCTGCGCAGACGAAAGAGGGGCTGTGACAAGGAGAGTCACACCTATCAGAGTTGCAAAAAAAATGTGGGCTTTTTTCACCATTTAGCCAGAACTACCTGAAATTTTGCGAGTTATCGGGGAAAATCTACACCTGAGTTTTCAGGCAAAAAAAAGTATTAAGTCCCAGCAGTATAACTTGCTGAAACTTAATACTTTATATGTTTTTTATCACCGTCGCTCCGTTCAAGCGAAGAAAAAATTCTCAACCAACATTGAGGGCTCCCGTTTTTTCAACAAAAACCAGGCTGTCATCCTGCAAGCTCACCTCAATGAGCCCCCCATTAGCAAAACGACCCTTCAGCATTTCATCAGATAAGATATCTTCTAAATACTTTTGAATCGCGCGTTTCAATGGCCGGGCGCCAAAATTGGAATCAAAACCTTTTTCCGCCAACCATCTCTTTGCATCAGGAGTCACATCAAGAGTCAACCCCTGTTGAATCAATTGCTCGTTAAGAACATTCAACTGAACATCGAGAATACTGACAATATTTTCCAATTCCAAAGGACGAAAGACCACCGTTTCGCTCAAGCGGTTGAGAAACTCGGGGTTGAAGGTCTTCTTCAAGTCCTGCTTCAGCTCCTTTTGCATCTTGTCATAATTGAGATCGTCATTGTTGTTGTGGAATCCCAGACTGGTTCCCTTCTCAAGCATTCGAGAGCTGATGTTGGATGTTAGAATCACCACCGTATTTTTGAAGTCCACTACCCGGCCATAACTATCAGTCAGGCGACCATCGTCCATGATCTGCAAAAGAAGATGAAAAATATCCGGGTTGGCTTTTTCGATTTCGTCAAAGAGAACCACCGAATAAGGTTTGCGGCGTACCTTTTCTGTCAACTGACCGCCTTCCTCATAACCGACATAACCTGGAGGTGCACCCGTCAAACGAGACACATTGAATTTTTCCATATACTCCGACATATCAAGACGGATGAGCGCGTCCTCATTGCCAAATAGAAATTCAGCCAGAACCTTTGCCAGCTCAGTTTTCCCCACACCGGTTGGACCCAGAAAGAGAAAGCTCCCAATAGGTCTTTTCATATCTTTCAAACCCGAGCGGGACCGGCGGATCGCCTTGGTAAGCACCTTGATGGCTTCCTCCTGCCCTACCACTTTGCCAGCTAATTCCTGCTCCATGTTCAGCAAGCGTTCGCTTTCCTTCTCTTCAATTCGAGAAAGCGGAATTCCGGTCATACTGGAAACAACGTCGGCAATATCATCCTCGGTAATGCTGGGCTCACTGGCATCACGGCCTTTATCCCAGTCTGCCTTCACCGTCTCCAGTTTATCGCGCAAATCTTCTTCCTTGTCGCGCAGTTCAACCGCTTTTTCAAACTCCTGATTTTCGATACAGGTTTTTTTGTCGCGAACAACAATATCTATATCGCGCTGAATTTTTTTCATTTCTGGAGATTGGGTGATCTCACGCAGACGCACCCTGGATCCTGCCTCATCAATCACATCAATAGCTTTGTCGGGAAGAAACCGATCACTGATGTATCGTTCCGCAAATCGCACAGCAGTGACAATCGATTCGTCGGAAATTTTGACCTTGTGATGCAGTTCATAGGGAACCTTAAGTCCCTTGATAATTTCAACGGTCTCATCCACCGTCGGCGGATTCACAATGATAGGCTGAAAACGCCTTTCCAGTGCGCCGTTTTTCTCAATGTATTTTCGGTATTCTTCCAGAGTAGTTGCGCCGATGCATTGGATCTCGCCTCGGGAAAGAGCCGGTTTGAGCATATTGGATGCATCCACCGAACCTTCGGCGGCTCCCGCTCCCACCAGGGTATGCAACTCATCAATAAACAAAATGACACTGTCATTCTGAACGATTTCCTTCATGATGCCTTTGAGGCGAGCCTCAAACTGACCGCGATACTTGGTGCCCGCAATCAGGGAACCCAAATCAAGCGAAACCACACGTTTCTCAAAAAGCGTATCCGGCACTTCCCGTTCCACAATAAGCTGGGCCAGACCTTCAACGATCGCGGTTTTGCCGACACCGGGTTCACCAATCAATACCGGATTGTTTTTCGTGCGGCGACTGAGAATCTGGATCACCCGCTCGATTTCCTTGGCCCGACCAATGATCGGGTCCAGCTTTCCGTCCAGCGCCATTTTGGTCAAGTCACGACTGAATTCATCCAGAGTCGGGGTCTTGCCCACCTCGCGGTTGCTTTCGGTCGGCTCTTTGAACATATCAACAATTTTTTCCCGAACATCGTCAAAGAACATGCCGAAACTGTTTAGAACACGGCAGGCGACTCCTTCCTTCTCCTTCAAAAGACCCAAGAGAAGATGCTCGGTACCAATATAATTATGATTGAGAGACCGGGCCTCCTCCACCGCAAACTCCAAGACTTTTTTGGCCCGGGAGGTAAAAGGAATATCTCCGATGATCAAAGAGTTTGAACTGCGAGGCAGATTTTTTTCCAGTTCCTTTTTCAACTGGGCCATATCTACGCCACTTTTTTGAACTATGGCAATAGCTATGCCCCCGCCATCTTTAATGACGCCCTGCAAAATATGTTCTGTACCTAGGTATTCATGGCGGTAAAGCTCAGCTTCCTCGCGAGCAAGGATGATGACTCTTCGCGCTCTCTCGGTGAATCGTTTAAACATGATTCAAATTGCCTCAAAATAGCGGATTTATAATCTGATAAGGGGCCCCAAGAGTAAAAGCTGTGGGGCTACATCCCTGTTTTGTAATCGGGTAAACTTCTCAATTATCTTAACAAATGATGCCAACTATAGGAAGGATTAATTTCCTCTCGGTTTTCAGACACCAAGGCCTTATATTTCATGGGGTTATACAGTTGCCCTTCAATCCGCCAAACCAGTAAATCCGGGCCTCGACATATGGTCCTTTATCGGCCAAAAATTGAAAAGACTTGACCCGCTCCCGCATGAGGGAGCCAGCCCCTTAAGCAGGGGAGGCAGATTGCAGGAACTTTTTGAGCCGAGGTGAGCTGCCGCCAGCAAAATAAAGCTATTGCAATTTGCCACCAGCCGCTTGGCCGGGCCTAGTGGTAGCTGGCATCTTTGTGGAAGCAGACCACCGCCGCAGTCGTGCTGGGAGGGTAAAATTCATTCGCCGATGTCAGGGTTACGCCAAGATCCTCTGCTCCGAGAAGTTCCCAGATGACGCGATTGTAAGACAGGTCCGTTATCGCCGGGTAACCTGGACTGTAACGCTGGCCCCGACAATCTTTTTTTGCCCCCACCCCGTGGCGGAGTAGTTGATGGATGTATCCCGCAAGGTCCTCAGCCACCCGGTCACTCAACCCTTGCAGGTATAACGCCGACTCGCTGTCGTTCTGCGCCTTGAACTCCTCGACACCCACTTCGGCCTGGTCTCCAGCAGTGGATATTTGTAATCCGATCGCATCCCATTGCCCAGAGGCTTTAGGATGGAAATACTGCCCTACGGAAAAGACATCTTTTCTTCCCTTGCCGATGCAGATATCGAATCGGATTCGCGCTAATTCTTTTTCCCGGTTTTGCGTATCGTAAATAATGACTTCATCGCCATCCGATTGCGCCGGGAAAAGCGCAAACCGGGCTTTAGGAATGATCCACCCATTCTGTTCCGCTTTCTCGATCCAGGTTTTTTCCAATGCCTGAAGTTGTTGCAGAGTCACACCCTTTGGAGCCCAGGATGATTTTTTACCGAACTTCCAGTTTAGCGAATACAAGCTTTTTCTATCCATGCTTCCTGCAAGCTTGTGTAGTTTGAACTCGACCTTGTGAAGCCCATATCCGTCTGCAGGGACTTCATGGTGCCTGAAAGAAATTTTTCTTCGCGGCAGAGTTTCTAAAAGTTTGTCTTTTTCCGCCTGAATTCCTTTTGCCCGTTGGTATTCGCGCAAAAGCCGTTCGCGGTTTTCTTGCAGGAAAACAGGTCGCTTTGCAGAGTCCATAAGCTGACCCATGATGTTGACGCCATCCATTCCGCTTTTACAGTAAAAAACGTTATCCATGATCGATGCCGTATCTTCACCACCATGCATCGCCACATACCCGGCATGGCGAGAGTTAACGGGAGCCCCGCCAATAAGAATGGGTATGGAATATTTCCGGTCAGTCAACATATCAGCGACCGTTATCATATGATTGGAGGTTTGCACCAGTAAGGCACTCATGCCGATGGCATCGGCATTTTCCTGCTCGGCTGTGTCAATAAACTTATCCAGCGGAACCTGGACCCCAAGATCAATCACCCGGTAGCCATAGTTTTCCAGCAGGGTTTTCGCCAGGTCCTTGCCGATGCTATGCACATCCTGATAGACAGTGCCAATCACCACCACCCCTTTATAGTCAATCTCAGCACCGGGTTCGACTCCGCTCTGAAAACGCATGAAACTTTCGAGAAACACCATCACATGGCGCATGACATCGGCGCTTTTTAAAAGATGGGGCAGGCTCACTTCTCCCCGACCAAAAGCATCTCCCAACTCGCGCATGGCTACCATGAGGTGACCGCTTATAAAATCCAATGGTGTATGGGTTTCGATGGCTTTGGCGACATCCACCACAATGCGGTCTGTGTATGGAAAAACACCGCCATCTTTTTCAATGTTCCCTTCCTCTTTTTGTTTGAAACCGTCCTTGATGCGCTGACAAATACTTTCCTCCAGAGCAAGATCCTGATACTCGACTTTTTTGACCTTCACCCCGGTTTTTTTGGTCAACGCAATCTCTTCGAGTTCCTCAAAAGCATTCAAATCGCGATCCAGAATGACCTTTAAAGCCAGGGCCACATCATTTTCCGGCAGACTCTCAAGCGGAACATAATGGTGCGGATTCAAAATGGCGCAGTCCAGTCCAACCTTTCTGGCCTCGTCAAGAAAAACACTGGTCAACACCTTTCGCATATATGGCTTGGCTGAAAGCCCATTGGTCAGGTTGCCTACGCCAATACTGGTTTGAAGATCCGGGTGAATCGCTTTGATACGAGGCAGGCATTTTAAAGTCTCGGCGCAAAAGTTAAGACCCTCCACCGATTCCGATCCAATGGGGTAAGCATTGACATCAATGATAATCTGGTCGGGTGTCACATTAAATTTTTCCCTGGCCTGTTTAACAATTTCCGCGGCCAACTCATATTTTTCATCTGCGGTCTGGCCCGGCCCTTCTGGCCCGTTCACCAAAGCGATGTAGAGGGGGCAATGTTCCGCAGTTTGAGACAGGACCGCGTCCAGCTTGCTAACTCCATCCTTATATTCTTCCAAGCTGATGGAATTGATAATCGGTCTTCCCGGATAGGTTTTGATGGCACTCTCGAGTGCCTCCACCGAAAAGGAGTCGAGGCACATGACGCCTTTGAAGTCGCTGGTCAACGCGTAGATTGTTTCGGGCAATACCACTTCGGTTTCCACGATATTGCTATCCATACAAACATCAATGATGTCGATGCCCAAATCCTTGACCTGCTCTTCCACCACTTCTTCCAAAGTGGTCATCTGGATGCCATCGTCCCTCTCCACCGCTTCGCGTACCTTTTTACTACCCCTTACGTTCAGCCTTTCCCCAATACGGATCAAGCCCTGGGAACTGTCAAGAACCACCGCTTCCTGCGGACCGGAAACGTACACCTTGCTGGCAGGTAAAGTCCGTTCTGGAGCAACACCTTTCAACCGGTTAGACAGAGCACGAATATGGTCTGGAGTGGTTCCACAACAACCGCCAACAATGGCAACACCGGATTCTTTTACGAAACGTTCGACATAATCCGCCATTTCTTCAGGTTGCAGCTTGTAGCAGGTCTTGCCATCTTCGGAAACCGGTTGTCCGGCATTGGGCACAATGGATATGGGGTGACGGCAGACTCGACTCAGTTTTTCCACCGTTTTTTGCATGAGCTCCGGCCCGGTATTGCAGTTGATGCCAAAAGCAGAAATTCCCATGCCCTGCACGGCAACATAGGCCGCATGAATATCGGTATTGAAAATCTGCATTTTGGAAAAATTGTCCACCGTGACCTGGGCAATAATGGGAAGCCGGCTGCCGGTCTCACCAAACGCCTTTTGGGCCCCAATTAACGAGGCTTTTAGCTCCAGAATATCCTGTTGCGTTTCAAACAAGAGAACATCGGCACCGCCTTCGATTAAACCAAGTACCTGCTGTTTGTTGTTATCAACAATTTGCGACCAGGTTGCCTTTTTGAGATCGGCCTCGGTCTTGGAAAGGACATAGTTGGAAGGCCCGATGGAACCGGCAATAAACAAAGGCCGCCCATCGTAGTCCGGCGAGGCTTTATACCGGTCTATCGCTCTTCTGGCAATCCTGCATCCTTCAACATTGAAGTGCCAGGTGATGGCAGAATAATCCGATTCTTTTAAGTTTAGTTCTGGCGGAATGGCCTTGATATCGGTTAGATCAATATCCTTAAAATCGAATTCGGCCAAACGCAGAGGAGAAGCCCCGAAGGTGTTGGTCTCGATCAGGTTGGCCCCTGCCTGCAAATATTTCAGATGGATGCCTTCCAGATCATCCGGACGGGAAAAGATCAAGAGGTCGGTCAGCATTTTAAATGCGGGACCGCCGAAAGCAGAGTCATCCAACGCCAGGTTTTGCACCATGGTTCCCATGGCTCCATCCAGGACAAGAACCTGGGTTCCCAATACATCTTCAAACTTCAAAACTGTTTTTTACCTCAATTTACAGGTTAACGTCCCCAGCCTCAATCACTGGGGAAGCAAAAAGGATTCAACGGGATAATACTATAACCTTATTTATTTTCCCCACTAAACTCAGTGACCATAACTGACTCACCACATATCAATCAAATTTTTATTAGGCGAAAAACCGGAATAATTGAAACTTAACTGAAAAGTTTAGACTATCGATTTTTTCGGCTGGTCGGCTTTGACCCCAAAAACCCTTTCCATAAACGGAGGCCGGTCTTTTGCGCATCGAAAACCCACATCCTTTTTCCGGGCCAATGGGTTGAGGTGCTCGCGGTAAGAAGCGCGGGCTTTAAGGGAAACAACCTTTAAAAATTCCTCTTTGCTGAAATGCCCGACTCCCATATACGACAAACCCCGCACCACGATCTGTTTCTTTTCATAGGCCTTAGCTTTAAACGTGTTTCCGGGATAAGGCTGATAATACTCCCACACCCATTCCCAGACGTTGCCAACCATATCCTGAACCTTGTAAGGACTGGCACTTTTGGGAAAACTGCCCACCGGTTTGAGCCCTTGCCCCTTTTTTGATCTGGGAGAAATACTCAAATTGGCAATGCCTGATTTAAAATCATCCCCCCAGGGGTAGATGAATCCGGCTCGACCTCTTGCGGCTTTTTCCCACTCTGTTTCGGTGGGTAATCGCTTGCCAGCCCATTTCGCGTAGTCACTGGCATCAAAATAATTCACTTCGGTCACCGGCAGATGATCCTGCCCTTCGGGAAACTTCTGGCCCTTCCAGAAACGCGGCGGTTTATGGTCGGTGGCCTGGCAAAAAATATAATATTTTAGATTTGTAACCTCGTAGCGGTCAATGTAGAAGTCGGGAATGTCGATGCGCCGCTCAGGAGACTCATCGGCAAACCAGGGTTTGTTCAGTCCCAACATAAGCGCATGGTTTTCCTCATCAATCTGGTCGGTTCCAATGGTAAACTCTCCCGAAGGAATCAGAACCATGCCTTCAGGAATTTTTTCCAGACAACCGGAAAGAATTAAAACAAAGAACAGACTGAAGGCGCTGTTCCATAATCTTGTTTGGATCGATTGCATGAAACCTGTTTCAGAAATTGCGTTAACAGATATCAACCCTGAAGACCGGTTGACGGATTTCTCATTGGACGGCTGCCCGGAAAAGTTAATGGACTCGATCAAAGTTATCGGCATCCGGCACCCCATTTCCGTTTGCCCGAACGGGAACCGTTACGCCATAGTCAGTGGGCACAAGCGTTTTCAGGCGGCACCCCGATGTGGATTAACAAACATCCCCGCCTTCATCATACCTGAAATAGATGATGCATCGCGATTGGTCATAAACCTGAACGAAAACTTCGGGCAACGGCATTATAGCGATATTGAAAAAGGAATCATCCTTAACAAGTTCAAGGATGCCGGGGTTGATGATGCAACCATTATTACAGAGTATATGCCTTTACTGGAACTGGAGCGCAGTAAAAAACTGGCTTCAGACTATCTTGCGGTTCATCAACTGGGCTGTGGATTACAAAAACTCCTGCACAGAGCCAGGGTTCCGCTCAAAACGTTCCGTATTTTCTATGGTTGGGATGAAGAAAGCCGGGATTCGGCAGAAAACCTGTTCACTAAATTAAATCCCGGAATCAACAAGTGGAGAGAACTTCTGGAGTTGATTGATGAAATAGCGCATCGCGATGACAACTCTCCCACCCAGGTGATCGCGGCCACTGACAAAATCTTATCCGATGCCGACAAGACCTCCCCGCAAATGTATGACCGCATCCATCAGCATCTTTACAACCTGCGTTACCCGGTTTTATCCGATCTTAAAAAACAGGTTGCGCGCTCTCTCGATGAAATGAAGCTGGATGATAAAACCCGTCTCAAATTTCAGGAAACGTTTGAGAGCAACGAATTGAAACTGGAACTGAAATTCCACAGTGAAAAAGAATTGTCCAATCAGGTAGAAAAAATTTTCCAGGCCCTGCAATCCGGCTCAGTTGAAAAATTGATAAAGATATTTCAGGCCCTCTAGTACCCCTCCGGGGCACGAAGTTTAAGGAAGAATATCACGTGCATGCTGGCCCCACGCCTAGTGGCTAGTGGTGGTAGTTTTTGCGGGGGGTGATGACTTTTCTGAAGTCTTCGGGACCCATTTTGTATTTTTTGTAGAGTGCCTGCAGGCTTTCACGGGATTTGGCAAGTTGTTTCATCATTTTATTTTCGACTAAAAACCGCTGGACGATAATGCAGTGGTTGATTGCCTTTGTGCCATTCAAGATTTCATCGTAAGCGCTACTAAGCTGTTCATGGGCTTCAATATGTTCGGGATTATAAAAAGTGACTTCCCGCAACAGATCGACTTTCTCTCCCGGTTTTGCATCGACACCTAAAAAACTGCTGAGCTGGAAAAGGTTGTCGGCCAAAGCATCGTTGGCGACCTCGTTATCCGGACTCAGTTCTACCGCCTTGCGTAAAGGCTCTTCCGCAAGCTTGTAGCGTTTGAGCTTCATCAGTGATGTGCCAAGCCTGAAATAACCTTCCGCCGCGTACTTGGGGCTTTGCTTGATCGACTTGCGCAAGGGTTCCACCGCATCTTCATACTTTTTCAATTTAAAATAAAGCATTCCCAACCTCAGGTTGGGCATGGCGGCAGAAGGGTCCACCGAGATGGCTTCCTTATAATGCTTGATGGCTTTCTTTATGTCTTTCAGCTTGGTGTACACTTCTCCGAAGCGGTAATTTGCCTCCACCACCAGATTCTTATCCAGCTTCAGGGCTTCTTTGATTTTCGCCAGAGCGTCTTTGTAGCGTCCCAACTCCGTATAACAGATCCCCATTGAAAGATGAGCCGGGCCAAAATCGGGGATGATTTTTATTGCTTCATGAAAATGGTGCTCGGACTGTTTCTGGTTCTTTATTCTCCCGTATGCGGTGGACAGGTTGCTGTGCGCCTGGCAAAGAGTCTTTTTGACCACCTGGCTTTCCGGGTCGAGGCGAAGGGCCTCCTCAAGATTTTCCAGTGCGGACTCATCACGGCCCATTTCCATCTGCGCCCGCCCCAACTGCAAACGCCCGCTTTTATGATCAGGCGCAATTTTTATCAATTCCCGCAAAGGGGTGATGGCCTCTCCGTATCGGTGCATTGCCACATACACTTCCCCCAGGTTGTAAAGAGCTTTAAGGTCTTTCGGATTTTTTTGTAGCGTCCCCTTGAGCACTTCCGCAAGGATCTTAAGCTCGGAGGGAGAACGTAGTGGGGCCTCCTCAGGGGCAGGGCTTTTGTCACCCACAGCTATGAGCTCGGCAAGAGTCTCTTTTATACGGGATAACCGCCTGTCAAACTGCTCTTTTAAAAAGGCTATCAATTTGTTCATGACACGTTATACCACTAACAGGTCACTGAAAAACGCCCTAAACGTCATCCTTGAGGAGCTCGAGGCGACGAAGGATCTCGAAGTTCTTTACAAAGGAAGAGGCTAGATTCTTCGCTAACACTCAGAATGACAGGCCAATAGTTTTTCAGCACCCTGCCACGGGAGTGGCTTATTTCCTGAATTTTTTGATGAGGTCTTTTACTGTTCCGATCACGCGCTCGACATCTGCGGAAGACATTTTCGGGTATAAGGGAAGGCTGATAACCCGCTCGGAATAATTGGACGCGATGGGGAAATCCTGGGGCTTGGTGTTGAAGTTTTTTACATAATAAGGTTGCAGGTGTAAAGCCACATAATGCAAGGCTACTCCGATACCCGTAGATTGAATGGCATCCAGAAATCCATCGCGGTCTATGGTCAAGCGTTCCAGGTGAAGGGCGATCACATAAATATGATGGGCGTGAGTAGCATAGTCTCGAACAGTCTGGGTTTCCAGTTCCTCAACATCGGCGAAAGCGCGATCATACATCGCTACATATTTTTTTCGCAACGTCATGAACTGTTCCACTTTTTTGATCTGATGCAGTCCGATTGAGGCGTTGAGATCGGGCATATTGCATTTATGTCCGGCCAGAGTTTGCTCCCAATGAGAGAATCCGCTTTTGCCATAGCGTTTCCAGGCATCGCGGCTTATCCCCTGCAATCGCATGACGCGGAAGGTCTCGGCAAGGGCATCGTCATTGGTTACCAGCATACCGCCTTCGCCGGTAGTAATATTTTTGTTGGCATAAAAACTGAAGGCTGTGGCATTGCCGAGGTTGCCGATTTTTTGTCCCTTGTATCGAGACTCCAGCGCATGGGCCGCATCTTCAATGATGACCAGTTTGTGCCGGTCTGCCAATTCCTGAATGGGGGTCATATCACAAGGATGACCGGCGAAATGAACAGGAATGATGGCGCGGGTACGGGGAGTGATTTTAGCTTCTATCTTTTTAGGGTCAATAGTGAGGGTCCCAGGTTCGATATCGGCAAAAACCGGTTTCAATCTCTGCAGAAGAATCACATTCGCGGTGGCGGGGAACGTCATCGGTGAGGTGATCACCTCATCCCCGTCGGCAAAATTTTGCACCGTAAGAGCCAGGTTCAATCCTGCCGTGCACGAGTTTAAGGCCACCGCATGTTTGCAGCCGATATAATCCTTAAACGCTTCTTCAAATTTCTGGGTTTTGGGACCCGTCGTCAGCCAGCCGGAGTTCAGGGTATCTTCAACTTCCCGGTGTTCCTCTTCGCCCAACCAGGATTTATGAAACGGCAGGTCAATGCTCATTGGGAATTAATGCTTTCCATTCAAGGCATGACGCACGGGATCGGGTTCTGCCAGCAAGCTGGCCGGGTCAATATGGACATATTCCTTCTTTTCCCAGGCATCATTATTGTTAGGGATAAAATACAAGGTTCTCATTCCACCGCTTATTGAAGAGCGGTCGACCAATACCGTTATCGCCCATTTCCCGTCCACCTTTTCCCAGTAGTCAATATGAGGGCGGGCCATGTCGAACACAATATTTCCTCTTACCAGCACAGGGTTCAGCCGTTCCCTGCCTTTGAGTGTAATTTCCGCCATAGCGTACTGACCATCCTCACTGATGGAGATCCGATCCAGGGAATAACGTTGTACTGTGATAAAAGGATTCTTGAACCATTTGTAATGGTAGGGACGGGAAAAACCGAGGGCATCCCTTTTGCTTGGATTCTTTTTAATGTGCTCCAGAGTCGGGAGCATGTTACCCGAAATATGAGTCCCGGTTCCACCTCGATAATCCGATGTCAGTCGGCCCTCAAAGTATAAAAATTCCTCTAGCGAGATTTTTTCTTTATAGGCAGGGTGCTGATAGTTATAAGCCCCCTTTAAATCATTGTTCAAACGCTTTTTGAAGAAATCATCTTCCAGTTTTGCCAGCGTTTTGGCCTCGTTTAAAAACTTATCTGATACCTCGCTTGCTTCGGGAACAGAAACCCAAGTCAGCAAAAAAATTCCGCTCAAAAGACAACCCGTTATTTTTGAAATACCACGCATTCGTTTGACCCTCCTGAATCATGTAGGAAACCAAGTTTCCAGACTATGCATTATACATGCTGTCTTAACGGCAAAACCGGAAAATTAGTTTAGCCGGTATCTGTACGCAGTTTTTCTGCCAGAGACCGGGTGATTCCCGGCAGTGCCACCAGTTCCTCCACAGATGCGTTGCGGATATTTTCCAGACTGCCAAATTGCTGTAAAAGCAGTAACCGGCGTTTTTTCCCGATTCCTGGAATATTTTCCAGCGGTGAGCTCAAAGCCTCCTTACCCCGCAGTCGGCGGTGATAGGAAATGGCAAACCGGTGCGCCTCATCACGAATGCGTTGCATGAGAAACCGGGAGGGGGAGTTCTCTTTAAACAGCACCGGGTCCTTTTTCTGTAGTAAATAAACCTCATCCGTTTTCAGGTTGTTGCGATATTTTCCCTTGGCGATGCAGGCCAGTTCCACCCGGTCGAGAAGCCCCAAAGCCTCAAAAACCTCACGACCGGAGTTCAAATGGCCTTTACCTCCATCAATGAGCACCAGATTCGGCAGGGGCTTTCCTTCATCGAGGAGACGATGATAACGACGGGTCATCACCTCCCTGAGCATGGCATAATCGTCAATGCCTTTTACACTGGAGATTTTGTAGCGGCGATATTTTGATTTTTCCGCCATGGCGTTTTCAAAAACCACCATGGAGCCCACTGCATGGCTCCCGGATATGTTGGACAAGTCAAATCCTTCAATCACTTCAGGAAAATGTTTCAGGCCCAGAGCCGTTTGCAGTTCTTCCAATGAACGGGTACCCACATCTCCCTTGTCGCGCTCCATTCTCATGGCGAAACGAGCATTTTCTTCTGCCATTCTCACCAGGTCGCGTTTTTTCCCGATCACAGGAATTTCGAGCTTCACCCGGGTTCCCTTTTTTTCCGACAACCAGTCGGCGATCAAACCGGAGTCTTCAATGGGGTGGGGCAATAATATTTCAGCAGGCAGAACCACCTCTTCCGCATAATACTGTTTGAGAAAAGAAGCCAGCGTTTCATCTTCTTCCATTTCGTTTTGCGATTTCAGCTTGAATATTTTTTCACTCAGCATTTTCCCGGCACGGATGATCAGGACCTGCGCCATGGCCTGATCCTTTTCGGAACAATAGGCGATGACATCCTGATCCTGCAAAGAGGTGGAAATAATCTTCTGTTTATCCAGCACCGTTTGCACAGCCTGGATTTTATCGCGGAATATCGCGGCTTCTTCGTAACGCATCTCTTGAGATGCTGATTCCATCCCCGCCTTCAGGTTTTTCAGTAACGTGGCGTTTTTTCCTTTGAGAAACCACTCAACATCCTCCACCACTTTCTCATAGTCACTGGGGGAAACCTTTCCAGCGCACGGGGCAAGGCACCGGCCCATTTGGTGGTTGAGGCAGGGCCTGCGCACCGGTTGTCCGTCCAGCTTGTCTTTACTTTGGCGAAGCGGAAAAATTTTGTAAATCAGCCGAATCGTTTCCCGGACTTCCTTGACCATGGTGTAAGGACCGAAATAAGTCGCCCGATCTTTGCGTACACGGCGCACCACCTCCAGCCGTGGAAATTTCTCCTGTGTAGTCAAACGTATATAAGGATAATGCTTGTCGTCTTTGAGCAGGACGTTGTAGCGAGGCTGGTGTTTCTTTACGAAATTACTTTCAAGAATCAGCGCCTCGGCCTCTGTCTTTGTCGTTAGGAACTTGATATCGCGGACTTTATCCAGAAACATTCTTGTCCTAGGATGAAGTGTGCGTGAATTCTGGAAATAGGAGCGCACACGGTTTCTCAGAATTTTGGCCTTGCCTATATAAAGAATTTCCGACCGGGAATCCTTCATGATATAAATTCCGGGTAGCTTGGGAATATTCTCTACGATTTCTTTAAGTTTCTTTTCCATACCATCAGGTTTGTTCAGGTCTCTTGGTTCCTCCAGAGCCCACCCAAAATAAGTTGCACGATTTGCATATTATATACTTTTGAAGATCAACCGAAAAGGCAGGATGAAAAACCTCCAACTCCCCCGGTAAAGATAACTTTTCACAAGGGTTTTATCGTGAGCAAGTTCAAGCTTCCAAAATTTTCCTTCGCCCTCGTTGCCGTTATCCTGACCGTAGGAACCATCTTAAGGTTATTTAAAATAAACAGAGCCCTGGGGGGACATGACGAAAACGCCATGTTGCTCTACTTCGGTTATGCCCCGCTGGAATACATCACCACAACTTACTTTGACGCAAACAATCATGTGTTTCACACGATTCTGGTGCACCTGATGACATTTTGGTTTGGGGAAGATAACGCCGTGGCCATTCGTTTTCCTACTTTATTGTTTGGTGTGGCTGGTTTGGGAGTCATTTACGTCCTTGCCTTAAAACTTTTTCAATCCCAATTTGTTGCCATCCTTTCTTTGTGGATCGCTGCAATACACCCCGTCCACATCCATTATTCTCAGACGGCACGGGGTTACAGTCTGATCATGTTTTTTTCTGCTCTTATGATTTATGCCGCCATCAAAATTCTTGAGTCTGAAAATTTTTTAAAATGGTCAGGAGTATTCATCGTCTGTGGGGTATTGTCCGTATACACCTTACCCACCAATGTGTATTTTCTAGCGGGTCTGGCAGGGTGGATCGTTTACATTGCTCTATCCACCAAGGTTGCCGGAGAATTCAACCCAGACCCTAAATATCCACGCCGAGTTTTGATTTTAATAGCTTCGCTGGGCGGAGCCATTGGCATGTTGAGTTTGTTAGTTTATTTTCCAATGTTGGGACAACTCGCAAAAACAGCACAAAACCACCCTCTTCTTACCTGGGATGCTGGTACGGCTCAAATATTAAGTATTGTGCCCTCTACAATTTCTGAAATTTTAAAAGGCCCTTTAATTTGGTTTTTTCCTTTTATGATTATCGGATTGGTTTGGGGCGGACCCAGCCGCAACTGTTACAAAATGCTACCCATCTTTATTTTTTTTCTCCCATTTTTAATCACCATAACTACTGGAGTAGCAGGATATCCAAGAAATTATCTTTATAATTTTCCGATTTGGATCGTCTTTCTGGCAAGTGGATTGGTATGTACAGGAAATCTAATTGAAAAAATATGGAACAGCCCTCGTTTTAAAAACGTTGGGGTGGCAAGTTTAACTCTCGTTTTAACAGTAGGGATGTTGCTGTACAACTTTAACCATTATTATCCCTCCCTAAAAATTGCCGATGGAAACTTATATAGAAATAATATTCAGAAATTTAGCAAACCCAACGATTTGATTCTGGTCGCCGACAGCAGGAATTTTTTATATTCTCGAACCATTTACAAAAAGAATTTCCTGAATATTATTCAAAGTAATAGATTGACCGGGGTACACCTCGTTTTGCCTGAAGGATTAATTCTGAACGATTATAAAATTTTTACCGGAAAAAGAATGGATCCTATGCTCAAGAATGTTTTTCGCCAAAACCTCCTCAATTTTCAAGATGTCTCAGGTGAAAAATCTATGGTTGCACTAGCAGGCTCAGAAGCAATTTCAATCTTTCCAGTAGATTTTGAGTCCAATTCCAATTGGCAAACGGTTCGCGGACAAGGCAAAGCAGGCTCCAACAAAAATCATTGGGTCACCGGGGAAAGCTCCCTTATGTTAAATGCTGGTTCGGAGGAAGATTTTGTTGTCCGTTCTACCATTGAAAAAAAAATCACCGTTTCGAATCCCAGCCTTGTGGTATTGGCCTGGACGCAGACCAGTCCTGAAAAAGGAACCTTGGTTTATAACCCCGTTTTGGCTGCAGAAGGAATAATTAACGAGAAAGTATCTGGAATGCAAGTTCTCACCGGGATGGTCAACGATGGAATGCATATTCAAATCCAGGGCCAGTCAAAAAATACTGCTCCCTATTACTGGCTCGCAAATGCGTCTTTAGGGAAACTTCCTCCAGGGGAATATTCTTTTTACATTCTTCTTAATGCAAAAGCTGGTAAAACAGTATTTTATGACAGCCTTTGTTTATTTATTATCGAAATGGTAGGGCAATGAATAAATCCCATCTGGACTCAATACCATGAAGACCGATAACAATAATCAGCGCGGGTTCTGGGGCAGTCGACTGGGGTTTATTCTGGCCGCTTCCGGTTCCGCAGTCGGACTCGGCAATATCTGGAAGTTTCCTTATATAGTAGGTCAAAACGGTGGCGGCGCGTTTGTGCTCATTTATCTGGTTTGCATCTTCGTGATCGGTACCCCCATCATGCTGGCCGAGTTCACCCTGGGCCGAAAAACCAACCGCAATCCTGTTGGCGCGTTCGACCAACTCAAACCCAATTCGCCCTGGATCGGCATCGGCTATATGGGCGTACTAGCCGGGTTCTTCATCCTCTCCTTTTACGGGGTCGTTGGTGGCTGGACATTCGCTTATGTGGCAAAATCCATCACCGGTTCCGTACTAGCATTTCCTTCCCCCAAAGAAGCGGGAGAGTTTTTTGGAAATTTTATAGGAAACACATGGGAGGTTCTTTTCTACCATGTGCTGTTCATGGGGACCTGCGTCGCTATTGTCTTAAGAGGCGTACATGGAGGCATTGAAAAAGCCTGCGACATCCTCATGCCAACTCTGGTCGTCATCCTGCTTCTGCTGATGCTCCGTGCGCTCACTCTCGATGGCGCGATGGAAGGCGTCGCCTTTTATTTGACTCCCGACTTCAGCAAGATCAGCGCCAACGTGGTGCTCATTGCACTGGGGCAAGCTTTCTTTTCACTCAGCCTGGGGATGGGATGCATGATCACTTACGGCAGTTACCTGTCGGAAAAAGAAAGTCTGACCTCTTCCACCATTTACGTGGTGATGTTCGACACGCTCATCGCTCTTATGGTTGGCATGGTTATCTTCCCGGCTGTTTTCGCGATGGGCCTCGAACCTGCCGAAGGCCCCGGGCTGGTTTTCAGCGTTTTGCCTACGGTGTTTGCCGATATGCCGCTGGGTCATGGCGTAGCCGTTATCTTTTTCATCCTGCTGGCCATTGCCGCCATCACATCAGGAATTTCTTTGCTGGAAGTGGTCGTGGCCTACTTCATTGACCAGCTCGGATGGGAACGGAAAAAAGCCGTTCTGCTTGTCGGTTCCGCGATTTTCGCGTTTGGCGTTCCCAGCGGTTTGTCGTTCGGCGTAATGGCAGATGCGAAGCTGTTCGGCATGAACTTTTTCGATCATATCGATAACATTGCTTCCAACTACCTTTTGCCTTTAGGCGGTATGTTGACGGCGGTTTTCGTGGGTTGGGCATGGGGTACAAAAAACGCGCATGAGGAAATCGGGAAACACGAAAACAAGTTTGCTTTCCCCTGGGCGCAAAGTTGGGAGTTCCTTATCCGCTATATCACTCCCGTTGCCGTTGGCATCGTTTTTATCGCTAAAATTCTCCCATAAAAATTTTAACCACGAACTTCATGCCCGGAACGGGTAAAAGCTTAGGAAATACCCGTTCCGGGCACGAAGGTTAAGGAAGAGGGCATCACAAATATCACGTGCGCTCTGGGTCCAGCGTTATGCTGGCACCTAGTGGTCGCGGCGGACAAGGCGCACTGCGTGAGAAATAGTTTTGTCTTCCTTGCCGTACCAATAGGCACACCCGTTCATATAGAACAGGATTTGTGCTTCTTCACCACGGATGGATGAGGTCCAGGTGCAGTTTGCCGAGCCAGGGGGAAATATGGAGTCGAGATGAATATCTCCGCCCTTAAAATCTTTGTTCAACATGTCCTTGTCATAAATGGATGAGGCCTCATGAATGGTCGGAATACGCCAGTCATCATACCCCCCCACTTTTTTTTCGTTCATTTTCTTCAGGTATTCTTCCGTTTCTGCGTAAGACACCTCTTTATCCATATCCAACCACGAGTCGTTTGCCATCCAGGTGACGCTGGTCAGCGAATCGTAAATAGTTCCATCGTCTCTTTTCAAAAATCGTGATTTTTCGTTACCCATTCTATTCTTCTCCGTAATGACAGGGCTTCTTTTCCAGCATGAGGGAAGCCTCTTATTTTCCAGTTATACCTAATAACTTCATTTTAACCGATGCCTTGACCATTTCAAATATTGTTCGACTCTCACCTAAATACATTATTAGCCTGAACTTTTATTTTCAAAAAACTGCTCTGAATCGCATAAGGCGGGAAGGCTTTAAGTGGGTTAATTTCTGTAATTCGATATATAATGTAAGAAAAATCTAAACAGGGAAATCTGGAGACGGCTTTTTAGGCCTGATTTTAAGGTGAATCTGAACTTGGAATTCGATAGGCCAAAAAATAAATAACGTTGGGTTGTCAGTTTATGTGAATAAAATGCGATTTATTTTGAACGTAGGCCCTGTGGAGCACTTTCATCTCCCTCAGGTCAAATACTCAGGAAGCTTCTCTGTCAAATGGGAGGCGTAGGGGTTAGGTTAGTTATTTAGAAGATGCTTCATCAATGGTGTGTGAATTTCCGAATGCTTTGTTCGGTAAAAGGAAGAAATAAGGCAGGGGTTGTCATGTCAATTTTTTCATTATTCAGAACCACAGTCTTAGTTATAGTTGGCCTGTTTTCTCTGGTCAGTTTCTCTGTTTACAAAATGAATGTGCTTGAAAAAGCCCATTACAGTGCCTTGGATCAGCAGGAAGAATTGAAGGAGTTGGGGAAGAAACTGGCAGAGGGTTCTGATTATTTAACAGATGAAATTCGCCGCTACGTGCAGTTTGGAGACCGGGTCCATCATGACAATTTCTGGAATGAAGTTCGCATTGCCCGGTCTCGGGACAGGGCTGTTGAAAGACTGAAAGAACTTAAAGTATTGCCGAGCGAACTGGTCTACATCGAAAAAGCCAAAGGGTATTCTGACCACTTGATCAAGACGGAAGAAGAGGCCATGGCCGCAGTTGAAAGAAAAAATTATGATGAAGCAAGAAGACTGGCGTTTGGTGAGTATTACGATGAGCAAAAGAGCCTGATCATGGGGAACATTAAAAAGTTTCAGGACACTGTCAATGCCCGGGCGCAAGCCCTGACAGAACATTTCCATGATGAAATGTCATTCTTCATGATGCTCACAAACCTCCTGTTGTTGATTTCCGGAGCTCTTGTTTTGTTTCTTGTGTACAGTATTGGTATCAGGCGCCTTCTCAATCCGCTTAAATATTTAACCCATATTATGCAGGAACTGGTAAAGGATAATCTGGAGATTCCGATTCAGGTTTCAGGCAGAAGAGACGAGATGTCGGGGATGGGTGAAGCGCTACAGGTTTTTAAAGAAAATGCCATCAAGAAAAATATTGCTGAAGAGGAGCGCCACAATGCAGAGATGGAGTTGGAAAAACACCTCAATGACCTTGAAAGACTGGTCGGGGAACGTACCGCTGCTTTGGAGACAAGCAATCAGAACCTTAGTGAGTTTGCCTTCATAGCTTCCCATGATCTGCAGGAACCACTCCGTAAAGTGATGCTGTTTGGAGATAGGCTGGAGGAATTAAATCGGGGTTTAGACGAGAAAAGCCGTGACTATATCAGTCGAATGCAGGGGGCCACGGTTCGAATGCAGGATTTAATTGATGACTTGTTGGTATTTGCAAAACTAACAACCGAATATTCGCCATTTGTAAAAATTGACTGCAACAAAATTATCGAAGGCACTTTGTCAGATCTTGAGGCCAGTATAGACGAATCCCGGGGAACAATAAATGTAGATAAATTGCCGGACATAGAGGCCGACCCGTTTCAAATGCACCAGTTGTTTCAGAACCTGATCAGCAACGCCCTCAAATACCGTAAAGAAGATGTTGATCCTGTAATCAACATTTCTGTCCAGTCCGATGGCAATGGAAATGTGGTAATAAAAATCGAGGATAATGGCATTGGGTTTGATGAAAAATATAAGGATAAAATCTTCCAACTCTTTCAGCGGTTGCATGGAAAAAATGCCTACGGAGGAACCGGTATGGGGCTCGCGATCTGCAAGAAAATAGTCGAACACCATAATGGAAGCATGACTGTCAACAGCACCCCAGGTGTGGGCACAGTCTTTCACGTCAGCCTGCCTAAAAAGCACCCTCCATCTGAGAGGAAATCTGAGAAAGTGTAGTTAAAGAGTCAACGGCACCTCAAGGGCTTAACGAGTTTTGCCCTATTGGCCCTCCGCCGAGGAGTAGAGGTCTTCGCGGCGGTCTTTAAACAGGTGGTTGTGAGGTGTGAGGAGTTTATCACGTGCTTTTTCCAGATCGATTTCGACGATTTGGACTTCTTCCTCGGTTTTGGATGCACGAACCAGAATGTTTCCATCCGGGTCTACAACCTGGCTCTGGCCTATAAATTCAAGAGTTCCCATACGTTCTTCACTTCCTACCCGGTCAGCAGTGACAGCAAAGACGCGGTTCTCCAGACAACGAGTGATCATGGCCTGCGGACAATGGGTCAGGACCAGGTTGGAAGGATGAGCGATCAGGTCTGCTCCCATAAGCGCCAGGGTTCTGGCGGTTTCAGGAAAGCGCCAGTCGAAACAAATCATGACACCCACTTTTGCTCCTGCGATATCAAAGACCCTGAGCGGCATGTTTCCCGAGTCGAAGCAGAGTTTTTCTGTATCAAAAAGATGGAGCTTGCGATACTTCCCGATATAACCATTGGGTCCGGTGATGACCGCAGAGTTGTACACCTGACCTTCATCTGCTTCGGCAAGACCGGCGATAATATGACAATTGGTTTTCTTGGCGATGGCGGTTAGCACGCTGGTGGTGACTCCTCCGGGAACCGGTTCTGCCAAGCCGCGTGACTCTTCTTTATCTTTGAACTGATACCCTGTTGCAAAAAGTTCGGGAAGAACAAACAAGTCGGCACTGTGCCTGTCAAGAAGCTCTTCAACCCGGTCGAGGTTTTCCTGAACGTTGCCAAACACGGGTTTATTTTGAATGAATCCTACTCTCATAGCGATCCGTAGAGAAAGGTTAGGTCAACCGGGAAGTTTTATTTCTCAGTAGATGGTCCATGAGGGTCAGGGCGACCATGGCCTCGGCAATGGGGACAGCTCTGGGAGCGACGCAGGGATCGTGTCGGCCTTCAACGCGGATTTCAGATTTTTTTCCTTTTTGGGTGATGGTTTCCTGTGCTTTGTTGATGGATGAAGTGGGTTTCACCACCAGTTTAACCACGATCTCCATGCCATTGGAAATGCCCCCAAGAATCCCCCCGGAATTATTGGTTTGAGTTGTCACCTTTTTATTTTTCATGATGAAAACATCGTTGCACTCCGACCCGGTCATGGTGGCGGTTTGGAATCCGGCACCAATCTCCACCCCTTTTACTGCGGGGATGCACATGACCGCCTTGGCCAGATCGGCATCGAGTCTATCGAAGACGGGTTCGCCCAGTCCGGCGGGCACTCCCTTGGCAACGACTTCGACCACGCCACCCAGTGAGTCGCCTTTTTTGCGCGCTTCCATAATGGCGGCCACCATTTTTTCAGCGGTTTTTGCATCCGGGCAACGTACGATATTTTTTTCTATTTGCTTGAAGTTTACGGTTTCTGCTACGTGGTGCCCAATCTGTCGGGTGAATCCGGTGATGGTGATTTTATCCCGTGCCAAAAGTTTTTTGGCGATGGCTCCGGCGGCAACCCTGCCGACTGTTTCCCGGGCACTGGACCGCCCACCCCCCCGGTAATCCCGAAACCCGTATTTTGCGTCATAGGTGTAATCTGCATGACCGGGACGGTACAGGTGTTTAATCAATTCGTATTTTGAAGAGTCGGCATCTTTGTTGTCGACCCACATGGAAATGGGTGTGCCGGTGGTCTTGCCTTTAAAAACGCCGGACATAATTTTAATCCGGTCGCCTTCTTTGCGGGTCGTAGTGACTTTGCTTTGACCGGTTCGGCGCCGGTCCAGATCTTTTTGGATATCGGATTCTTTCAGCGGCAATCCGGCAGGGCAACCTTCTAACACCACGCCGACTCCATCACCATGAGATTCGCCCCAAGTGGTGATTTTAAAAAGTTTTCCGAATGAGCTGCCAGACATAAATTTAGGGGTCGAGTTTAACGAAATCTGCCGGGTTATTCCCGGAAATCAGGATGTTCAATCGCGGGTTAAGGGCGTTAAAGTATTGAAAGGTAAGGCTGACTGTCTCAGGCGGGGGTGCGAGTGCCAAGGCCTTTAGACCCCGATAAGTGGGCCGATGCGAATGGGGTTTTACTTTTAAAAATCCCGTTTCAGGATTCCTGTTCTTCTTCTTCAGCTCTCTTGTTATCGTCCACCAGTTGTCTCAGTTCTTTCCCGGCTTTAAAAAAAGGCACTTTTTTAGAAGGAACATCGACTTTCTGTCCTGATTTCGGATTGCGCCCAACCCTGGCATTTCTTTCCCGGATTCGGAAACTTCCAAACCCTCTCAATTCAACTTTTTTTCCTTCTGCCAACGAATCAGTAATACTTGAAAAAACAGTATTCACCACAACTTCGGTCTGCTTTTTCGTCAGGTTGATCTGGTTGGCTACTCTTTCAACAAGTTCTGCTTTAGTCATTAAAAAGTTCCCCCCCACCGGTAAACATTTTAACTGCCTTTTTTAACAAAGAATTTTCGGAAGTATATCATTCGGTGGAATTAAGTCAAGCCCAATATTTTAATGGGTTTACCCGTTTTTAAGGCCCGATTTTGGTGCCCTGAAAAGCTCCTTTCGGGAGGTGGATGCAACGGAGTTTTGTGGTTTGAATAAGGCGCGTGGGATTTGCTTCATTTTACCGGGAAAGTCTTATAACTAATTGTTTTATTGCGGAAACCAGATATATTGCAGGCGGGGAAAGGATACGGGCATTAAGGTTTTAACAAGCCCACTGGAAACTGAACTCTGGAGAAGCCAGTCGAAAAAAGGTGTTTTTTCTTTTTCTTCAATAACTTTGGGTCTTCCTGCGACACCGATTTTTTTTGCCAGCAGATCGATGGTTTTTTCGAGTCCGCCCACTTCATCTATCAGTTTTAACTTAAGGGCCTGCTGACCGGTCATGATCCTTCCATCAGCAATCTCATTGATCTGCGACACGGGCAGTCCTCGACCTTTAGCAACGGCCTGAACAAATTGCTGGTGTACATCGTCCACGACATTTTGTAACAGCTTTTGTTCTTCCGGTTTCATGGTCCGCAGAGGGGAGCCCACATCTTTGTATTTGCCGCTCTTAATGACGACCGGCTTAACGCCGATTTTATTCGTTAGCTCCTCAACATTGCTGAAAGCCATCACAGCCGCTATGCTCCCCGTCAGGGTGCCGGGATTTGCCAGAACGTAATCGGCTGCGCAGGCGATATAGTACCCGCCTGAAGCCGCTACCGTTCCCATGGAAGCATAAACTGTTTTATGATCAGCTCTCAGTTTCATGATTTCATTATAAATCTCCTGCGCTGGGGCAACCGCTCCCCCTGGAGAGTCAATGCGCAGGATGATACCTCGTACTCCCGGATTATAGCGATAGTCGGAGAGTTGGCGAACAATGTCTTGGGAATCCATGAGCATTCCCTGAATGCGGACCAGGGCAATTTCTCCAGACGGGGATTTCCAGCGATCCGGCAACAAAGCAGAGCCAACGGCCAGCAGAATTATCAGGGCGAGGAGTCCGACTGAAAACCGGAAAAAGGATCGCAAGAAAGATTTTTGTGGTTTGTTTTGGGATTCCATAAGTCAGGACTCTGGACCCTTTAGGGTCCAGAGTTCGTCAGGTTTTACTCTTCTTCTTTAAAGTCTTCCAGGCCAACCTGTTCTTTTTCGATTTGCGAAATGTCGAGGTTTTCCGTATGGGCTTTAATGCTTAAAGCGATTTTTTTATTAGTGGTATCCACTTTAATCACTTTTGCTTTGATATCATCGTCCACCTTCACTGCGGACTCAGGATCGGTAATCTTTTCCGAACTGAGCTGTGAAACATGGATCAGACCTTCCAACCCGTCGCCAAATTCCGCGAACGCGCCGAATCCGGTCACCTTGATGATCTTGCCTTCGACTTCGGTGCCGATAGGATAGTTGGCTGCGATATCATCCCAGGGATCGGGTTGCAACTGTTTGACCCCAAGGGAGATTCGGCAGTTATCCTTGTCGATGCTCAGCACCGCCGAGGTGATTTTGTCCTTTTTCTTCAGGATTTCAGAAGGATGCTTGATTTTTTTCCAGCTCAAATCGGAAATATGGATCAGGCCATCCACGCCGTCTTCCAGTTCCACGAAAGCGCCAAAGTCGGTCAGGTTGCGAACTGTGCCCTCGACTTCAGAACCGATGGGATACTTATCTTCAATTTGTTCCCACGGGTTGGGCTCGATTTGTTTCATGCCGAGCGAAATCCGTTTCTTATCCTTGTCGAGGGTCAACACAACTGCTTCCACCTCATCCTCAATCGAAACTATTTTGCTCGGGTGTTTGACATGGCGGCTCCAGCTCATTTCGGAAATGTGGACCAGGCCTTCGATGCCTTTTTCAAGCTCCACAAATACCCCGTAATCAGTGATGCTGACCACTCTTCCCTTGATCTGGGTACTGACCGGATATTTGTTGTCAACATCCACCCATGGGTCGGCACTGGTTTGCTTGAGACCCAATGAGACGCGCTCCTTGTCTTTGTCGTATTTGAGAACCATGACGGTGACTTTGTCGCCAATGGAAAACATTTCGGAGGGATGGTTGACCCGGCCCCAGGACATGTCAGTAATATGAAGCAGGCCATCAATTCCGCCGAGGTCGATGAACACTCCGTATTCAGTGATGTTTTTGACAATACCTTCAATGAGGTTGCCTTCACTCATTTTCTCGAGAGTGCCTTCGCGCAGTTGTTTGCGTTGCTCTTCAAGGAGAATTCTCCGCGACAGAACAATATTGCCGCGTTTTTTATTCATCTTGATGATCTTCATGTCGAACTTTTCGCTAATCAGTTTTTCCAGATTGCGAATCGGGCGCAGGTCGATCTGGGAACCCGGCAGGAAGGCTTTGAGTCCGATATCAACGGTCAATCCGCCTTTGGCTTTAGCGATCACCACACCCTGAATGATTTCATCCGCCTCATAAGTTGTGACCAGATCATCCCAGATTTTAATTTTATTGGCTTTTTCCTTGGACAAGACAACATTGCCATGGTTGTCTTCGACCTTTTCGAGATAGACCTCAACTTCCTCATCAACTTGCAGGTTCTTACCGTTTTCAGGGAACTCGGAGAGTGAGACCATCCCTTCTGATTTAAAGCCTACATCGACAGTGACCAGGCCGTTGGAAATGGCGATTACCTTTCCCATGATGATCTGCGAAGCCTTGAACCGGCTGAGGCTCTCGGTGAAATAATGCTCCATTTCCTCATAGGCCGCGATCTCGTTGGGAGTTAACGCCTCCATTTCTTCCTTGTCATCGTTTTCCATTTGTTCCAGCAACTCTTTGGATATTTTCATGACCTCCTGATTCTCACTTTCTTTCGGTTGTTTAAATGTTGTTTATATTTTTAAAAACATGATCCGTAACTTCTTCAATATTTAACTGAGTGGTATCGACTTCCAGAGCATCCTCTGCCCTGACCAGCGGAGAAATCTTTCGATTTCGGTCCTCATGGTCGCGTTGCCGAATTTCTTCGATAATATTTTGCAAATCCAAACCCGGATTCTTGGATTTCAGCTCCTCATAACGCCGCCGACCCCGCTCATCTGCATCGGCAACGAAAAAAAATTTTTTGTCGGCCTGGGGAAAGACAACTGTTCCAATGTCCCGTCCATCCATAACCACATTACCCGCCTTGCCGATCTGGCGTTGTTTGGCCACCAGAACTTCGCGAACGGATTTCTGCGCGGCAACTGTGGCGGCCCCTCTACCAACCGTTTCATTTTTTAGATGGGCCGTGGCATTTTCCCCGCCTACCAGCACCGACTGCCCATCAGCACCGGGAACAAATTCGATTTCCAGACTCCCGGCAATTTCTGCCATGGCCGTTTCATCGGTAAGGCTCAGGCTTTTTTTCTGCGCAGTCCAAGCCACAGCCCGATACATGGCGCCGGTATCGATGTATCGGTAGTTCAGCCGTTTGGCGACCAGCTTGGCGACAGTACTTTTTCCGCTACCTGCTGGTCCGTCTATCGCGATAATCATTCCTTCAAATTACGTTAAGCCGGTATTTGTTCGCGGCCATAAATTCTTCTTTCAATGCCTGCCCGTCTCCCTTTTCGATGGTGCTACGGATTTCATCCAGCTTATTCTGGAACCGGTCGATCAGGTCCAGCGAATGGTTGCGGTTGGAAAGGCAGATATCCCGCCACATTACCGGGTCGCTGGAGGCAATTCTTGTGATGTCTTTCAGTCCGGCACCTGAAAAGCCGGTGACTGCACGGTCGTCCTGGGTTCTCAAAGCCCCAAGTGTGTTCATCAGGGCGTAAACGATGATGTGGGGCAAATGGCTCACTGCGCCAAAAACGAAATCGTGTTCTTCTGTAGACAAGTTGATGATTTGCATTCCCACTGCCTGCCAGAGCGCATTGATTTTTTCCAAAGCTTTTTTATCGGTTTTTTCGGTCGGGGTAACGATACATTTTGCGCCTTGATATAAATTCGCGGTGGAGGCTTCCAGTCCGGAGTTTTCCCCTCCGGCGATCGGGTGCGACCCAACAAAAAACATACCTTCCGGAACTACTTTCTCAGCTTCCTTGACGACCGGATCTTTTACCGAGCCGACATCAGTGATCAGGGCGCCGGGTCGGATTTCTGTAACCATACTTTGAATCAGTGGAACAATGGTGGTGACCGGTGTACACAACACGATCAGGTCGGCATCTTTCACCGCTTCTGCCAAACTAGTCGGGCAATGATCGATGATCTTCAAAGCCCGGGCTTTTTCCAGGTTCTCACGGTTTCTGCCATATCCTGTAATCTCTTGCACCAAGCCCCGTTCTTTGCAGGCCTTGGCCAAAGAGGCTCCAAGCAGACCAACACCAATAATGGTCATTTTCCCAAAAAGTTTCATGCCTTCACCTTTTCGGGGTAAGAGCCCAGCACACGTAAAAACAGAGCTTGTTTACCTAATGTTTTTAAAACGCGCTCAACGGTCTTATCTTCCACGTGACCCATAAAATCGACATAGAACAGGTACTCCCAGGGTCGGTTGCGCAGGGGACGCGATTGTATTTTCGACAAACTGATTTTGTTTCTGGCGAATAGTTGCAGGGTTTTGAGCAAAGACCCGGATTCATCCGCGATGGAAAACATGATGGATGTTTTATTCTTTTTGGCTCTTTTAGCTTTATCTTTTGAAATGATCAGAAACCGGGTATGGTTTTCGGCCCGGTCCTGAATATTTTTCGCGATAATTTTTAATCCATAAACTTCGGCGGCCAGCTCTCCTGCAATGGCAGCGGTATTTTTATTTTTCTTAGCCAATTGTGCCGCCTCGGCAGTGCTGGAAGCGGGAACCTGTTCAACGCCTGGCAGGTTGTGGTTCAGCCAGTTTCTGCACTGAGCCAAAGGCTGAGGATGCGAATAAATTTTCTGGATTTTTTTCCGGTCGGCAATGCTGGACAAAAGAAAAAGTCCAATGGGCAATCGGGTTTCATTGCAAATATGGAGCGGTGAATCGACAAAACAGTCCAGAGTCAGGTTGATAACCCCTTCAATGGAATTTTCTACCGGCACGACTCCATAATCGGAATTGCCGAGCTCGACTTCTGAAAAAACGGTTTCAATATTTCCGCAAGGATTAAACGTGCAGGAATGACCAAAATGCCGCACTGCCGCTTGATGGCTGAATGTGGTTTCCGGCCCGAGAAAAGCAATCTTCAACGGCTTTTCTAAAGCCAGCGTGGCGGAGAACAATTCGCGAAAAATGGATTCAATAGAAGGGTCGGGAAAAGGGCCTTTGTTCTGGTCCTTCAGCCGCTCAAGGATAGCCCGCTCACGATGAGGAACGTGATAATGACTCCCTTTCCCTTGACGGGATTTCTCATCGCCGATCTTCTGGGCCAACTGGCCACGGCGACCGATCAGCTTTAACAGCTGGTCGTCAATCTTGTCAATCTGCTGGCGCAGATCATCTAACTGGGACAAAAAACAGATACCGCCTTTACTGGGATTTCCCGCAATCGCTTGATGGGATGGTTGATAATTTCATAACTCGGCCCTAAAATGCAAGGGTAAACTTGCAAAGAAGCCTGAATTTTAGGGGATTCCCCTGTTTTTATAACATTTTTGATTGTGAGGTCATTCCAAATGATATTGCTTGAGTTCAGTATGAGCCCCATGGATAAGGGGGAAAGCGTCAGCGCACAGGTCAGCCGCTCCCTGAAAATTATTGACGCAAGCGGCGTGCCCTATCGGCTTAATCCGATGGGAACGGTGCTGGAAGGCGAGTTTGATGAAGTTATGGGGGTGGTCAAACAATGCTACGAGACGATGAGGGCGGATTGCAAACGCATCACCTGCGGCATCAAGATCGATTACCGGGAAGGCAAGTCGGGCAGACTGGAATCCAAAATCGCCTCCATCGAAAACAAACTGGGAAAAGAGATGAAGAGGTAGGATTCTGATTATAGGATTCCTGTTGACATGTTCCGAATTTCAGAATACTATGGGGAATGATTAAGGGCTTCCGCTGTAAGGATACGGAAAACTTGTTTCAGGACGAAGCGGTTCCTCGTTTTCAAAGTATCGAAAGGGTTGCCCGGAGAAAACTGGAAATGCTCGAAGCCGCTGTAGAGCTTAACGATTTGCGACAGCCGCCGGGCAACAGATTGGAAGCTTTAAGGGGAAACCGCAAGGACCAACACAGCATCCGCATCAATGAAAGATGGCGGGTTTGTTTCAAGTGGAAAGACGGCTATGCCCATGATGTGGAAATTGTCGATTATCACTAACCAAGAGTAAAAGAATTATGAGAAAAAAACTGCAACCGGTTACGCCGGGAGAAATTCTACTGGAAGAGTTTATGCGGCCATTTGGTATCAGTCAGAACAAACTGGCCCGCGACCTGGATGTGCCTGTGGCGCGTATCAACGATATTGTTCACGCTCGACGTGGTATCACGGCCAATAGTGCTTTACGACTGGGGAAATACTTCAAGACCACCGCCGAATTCTGGATGAACCTGCAGTCCCGTTACGACCTCAAAGTTGCCAGGCGCAATGACTGGCCTACGCTTGAGAAAAATATCCGCCCTCTGCCGCAGAATAGTGTGGGTTAAAATTTCAACAGAAGTTTGTCCAGTCTTTCGGGGACACCAAACGAATTTCCTATTTCACCGTTTTCTTCTACAGCTTTCTTAAGCCGTGCTGACATTTCAGGTGTTATTGTGGCCCATTTTTCGAGTAAACTCATATTATATTTAGCAGTAGCCCAAGATTCTGAATGAATAAATTTTTCTACAAGCCCCTCAGTTAATTTTTCACCTATGATTGGTTTTGTGGTCAGGATTTCAAATATCCCTAGAGCAACTTGTTCTGGTGCCCTCCCCCGTCCTTGAAGAGCTTGATATTTTCCAATAAAGCCATATGGATCTAAGTCTATCCGCACAGGGACAATTGGTATTCTACGACCAACCGCTACACCCACTTCTTGGTCAGTCCAGTCGCTTTCTTTAAAGCCCGGAGATAATAGTGCAACTAATGCATCCATAGTAGAAAGCGCAAGTTCAATTTCTGTTTGCCACTCTTTAGTGGGTTCAATATCTTCGTGAGCCACGAAGGGCACAATGGAATGTTCTTCAAGAGCCTTTTTTAATAAAATTGTTTCAGACTTAATGCTGGAATGATGGCTTAGAAACACTCTTGCTTGATTTGGTTGCCAAAATGAAGTGGATACATTTGCTCCCGATTCAGTTTGGTTTTCTTTTTGTTGAGGAGCTTCCTTGGTCTGATAAAGGGATTTTAAATTTAAGTGTCTAGCTAACTCAATAAGTGATTCATCCTTGGCATCACTAATCATATCTATAACATAGGGGACGGTACCGTTGCCTTCCCATGAATCGGTAGAAGGCAAGCCAAACTGTCTAAGAGTTAGGTCTATGAGGCTCCAATCCTCTGCGCCTAAAGTGCTTGAAATATTTTTGATAAATTTAATTCGTTCAGAGGGTGTCATTAGGATTGATTAAAGTCAAAGCAAGTCGTCGGCCCCTACCTCTTGAGCCCTGTGAAAAAGAGCATTGTATTGAGCTTCTGGGATTTTTTTCTTATGGTAGAGGTCCTTGATAACAAGGTATGGGTTCCAAATCAGGATATAACTGAAGTCGCCAGAGGGGCCTGGTTTATTGTCAATGAAATTTAATTTTTTTAGGATTTTCATTCTACTGGCCCATGTATTCTCTGCACGTTGCCCGCTGAAGCCTGCTTCAAACGCCATCTCCCTTGGGTTGCTAATGGTAACTATCCCCTGGTCGTAAACCCGAGACCAAAGAGAAAAATATATTGATGAGACTGGTTTACCATTGGATAAATTATCCATAATAAGGTGAATTAATGGCAGTGCCCGAGGAATTGTTGTGAAACCCACTTTAGATTGCCTAACCCAAATACGGCTCTCGTCCAATTCAGGCCAAAGCTGGTTTCTTAACTCCAGACTCCTGGCTTCAATTTTCTTTCCTCTCATTTGAATTTGCGTGACATTCATAATTTACCTTAAAGATAATTTAGGTGTATGATGAGCCCTGAAGGCCCTGTTCCCATTTCAGCAGCCGGGAAACCTCGCGAGCTATACTTTGGCTCCGCCGAGATTAAACCGCTGAATGGGGACGGGGCCTTCCTCGTTTTACCGCATTGAGAATTTTTCGAGCAAGTGATACAATGACTTGTCTCGCTCAATTTGAATAGAAAAGAGTCAGACTCAACGATAACTGTAAAGATTATACTACGAAAACATTGAAAAAATTAAAATATTTGAAGATTTTGTTGTCGCAGAGAGTCATTTTAGTAATTGAGAAATAGAGAAAAACTATTAACTAGATGTTAGTAAATATTTTAACTCAATATGTGAGTTGTAATGGACTTTTTTTTTAAAACCTTTAAAATTAATAGTTTATATTGTGTTTGTAGTACTCCAGTTATCCTGTTCTCTAGTTCTCCTGTGTTCCTGTTATCATGTATAATGATACTAACAGTTTTTTAATATTTTACAAAAAAATAAATTTTTAATTATTTGTCATCATCAGTTTTTTGCGGATGTAATGCACCACCGCCTGGATTTCATCTTTTGTGAGATTCGATTCCCACGGCATCATGGCGGTGCCCTTCCTCCCTTTTGTAACGGATTGGATCATCCGTTTTTCTGTCAGTTCCTTTTTTGATTCCTTTGCGATGAAATTTTTCGGTGGTGGATTCAGCACGTTGGCCGCGAAGGTTTTCCCATTGCCTTTATCCCCATGACAGGCTTGGCAATGTTTGTAGAAAATATCTCTTCCCGTTTCCAAATTGGCAGGATTGGCTGACGCGTGGGAGGCCCAGCTGACAAGGGCTAACAATAGGAAAGCTAAGCCTTGTTTTTTTTGTTTGCTTGGAATGTGAATCACCCCTTCCTCTTATTACCCCTCCGGGGCACGAGAGCTTAGGAGGGATTATCACGTGCGCTTGAGTGCTCAGCCTGCCTTATGGGCAATGCAGTGCGGGCCCCGCGCCTAGCGGATATCTTCCAGTTTTTCGATCAACAGGGTTTGGACCATATGTTGTTTGAATCGGCTGATCATCTTATTGAAATTGACCTGCGGATTTCTCAGGGACACATAAAAGACGTCAATTGCCCGATCCCCCTGGGTGGAAATCTTGGCCCGGTGAATCCGGATGCCAAAATCCACAAATACGGTGGAAACTTTGTAGAGCATGCCGATATGGTCCCGGGCTTCCACCCGGATTACGGTGAATGGGTTGTCTGCCGTTTTTTCGACATGCACTCTTGGGATCACAGCTATTTTTTTCTGCCTGCCTGCGTAACGGGTGCGAGATTTCAACAGGTCTTGCAAGCTGGTTTCCTTTGAAAATAGTCGACCTAAAATGTTTTTAATATCTTTCCAGACTTCGAGGTCCTCGGCGCCTGCGTGGGTGTCTGCTTCGACCTGCATGGAGACAATCACGATTCCATCCTGTTTGAGATAGATATGCGCACCAAGAATATTCAGATTTTTGGCGGTGACGGTACCCACCAGTTTTTGAAAAGCTTCACTGCCGATGGGGCAACAAAGGGTCAGGTTGTGGAAGTTCCCCTCTTCATGGAACTGGTGGTGCAGAATAAACAGTTTATCTTTAAAAGACCGGATGAGGCGGATATGAAGTGCTACCTCTTCGGAAGAAGCTGTCATCAGATAGTCTTCGGGCATCTGGCGAAGATGTTTTTCAATGTCGTTTACAGGCAGTTCCCTCTGCAGGGCTTTGAAAACCCCGGCCCGGGTGGCCTTGGGTTGTTGTTCCAGGGACTCTGGATTCTCCAGATATTTCAGGGTTCTTTCATATAACTCTGAAAGCAATATCTTTTTCCAGGCGGTGAGGGTTCCCGGAGCTACCGCCCGCAACTCGGCATAACTGAGGAGGTAGAGTCCCTTCAGCCTTTCCAGGTTTTCAACGGTGCTTCCGAACTGCTGGATGACCCCAGGATGGTGAATATCCTGATGCAAGGCTGTGTCGATCAGGGTGTAAGGATTGTCGAGAAAAAATTGCAGGGTTTGGGCATCCGTTTTTTGCAAGCTCAGCCTTTCCGTAATGGCTTGCGAAAAATTCTGGTGGCCCAATTCATCATTGGGCATTTTTCGCGCCGATTGCAGAAGGGCCGATAATTTCAGAACTTCTTTCTCCGGGTAATCACGATACAAGGCGGACAGGTCAGTGGGGTTGGTCATACTTGTACTGGCCAATTCATCCAAAAAGCGGATGACGCGCAGGGAATGTTCGTCGGCGGTGTAATGGTGATAGAAGTCATGGTTCACCTTGCAATGCGCAAGCCCGAATTCCGGCAGGACTTGTTCAAGGATGTGAGTTTCGTGCATCAGCCGCAGGATTTTTTCTGCGGCGCTATCTTCCAGAATGGAAAACAGGAAGTCTCTGACCTCCTTGCCCTTCATGAATTGTGCATTAACGAGGTTTTTGTTCAATCGCATTTGCCGGCGGAGCTTGTAGTCTGGCATGACCTGATGTTTTCTGCAAAGTTCCAGTGCTGTCAATAAAAGGGATTTGTCTTTTTTAAAATCCTCTTTCACATCACCGTCGTAAATCAGGGCGGAGTCTGAAATATGGAATCCATGCCCCACAGATTTTTTGATCAATGAGGAAATTACTTTTTTGAGAGACCTTTTGGGTTGCCGGCAATGCTCGAAAAGGTTTTGCGAAAAATTATGAATATTTGTGGCGTGCAGATAGTAATCGTGCATGAACTCTTCAACGGGTTGGCCGTCGGTAGAAGACCGGTACCCCAGATTGGCCGCCAGTTCTTTCTGCAGGTCGAAAGTCAGAACATCGGTTTTTTTTCCGGTCAGATAATGCAGTTCGTTGCGGACTCGAAGTGCAAAATCAACCGAATGGTAGAGCGACTCGATTTCCGGCTGGGACAGGACATGGGTTTCATTGATTTCACGAAGCGAGTGGCATCCATAGCGCACGGCGGTAGCCCAAAGGGCATTGTGGTAGTCCCTCAACCCTCCTGGTCCGTTTTTAATATCCGGCTCCGGATGACAAACCACCCCATCTTCCTGACCGTGTCGGGTGTATTTTTCTTTCAACTTGGAATTCAAGAACTGTTTCACACTTTTTTGCAAAACATTTTTATGAATGGAGCTGTAGAACTTTTCGTAAGTGCTTCGGTTGCCAATGAGAAACCGGGTTTCGATCATCGAGGTTTTGATTGTCAGATCCTCTTTGGCCAGTTTTACGCAGTCTTTGATCGTGCGGGAACTGTGGCCGATTTCCATGTCGAATCCCCAAATAACCGACAGTGCATCTTTGATAAAAGTCTCAGTGAGAGGCCGGGGTTTTTCGGGAAGAAGAAACAGCAGGTCGATATCTGAAAGCGGATTGAGTTCCCCCCGGCCATAGCCCCCCACCGCAATGAGAGAAAAATCTTCCAGAACATTGGCTTCGGCATAGGCCTCAAGCTGTGTCATGGAAAGAAGAACATGTCGGATGACCTCATCGATCAGGCTGGTATGGGCCTGGATGATTTCGCGTCCGCCGGTTCCTGAGCGATGCCAGCTCTTGATCTTTTCCTTCTCCGCAGTCAATAACTTTTTAAAGGCCTGGAAATAGGGCAATCGTTCCCGGGGGTCCGGCGGAATAGTCTTCACCTGACTGAAATCAATCTCCAGTCGATATATGCTTTCAGAAATGTCCATGGGGGAAAATTAAAAGAAAAAAGAACTCATTTATAGAGAATAAAAACAATTATCGCATATTTCAAGCATTGTTCATTCCTATTATATATAGGAACACTTCCCGAGCGGTTTTGCCGGCATCTCTCTCTGTTTGTTTTTTCGATGTTTTTGTGGGGAATTGTCCGACCAAAATTGCTTGACAAGAGGGGGGTAATAATTTAGCTTAGCCGTTCTTCTAATAGACATTAGGTGTTGCGCTTTCCTGTTATTTCTACCACTCGCGATTTGATTATTTGAACATACATAATTTGGATAAACTCACTGGGTGGCGGGAATGTTAAACGGGTAAGGCAATGTTTATTTTTTTAAAGTAATTTTTCATTAATGGGGTAAAAACGATGTCAGAACAGCCAGATATTATTTACACAAAAGTGGATGAAGCACCTCAGCTTGCGAGCGGATCTTTTCTTCCCATCGTACAAGCATTCACCCAGGTGGCAGGAGTTAACGTAGGCACGATGGATATTTCTCTCGCGGGCCGGATTATCTCTCAGTTTCCCGAGAGGCTTAAGCCGGAACAACAGCAACCGGACGACCTGGCTTTGCTGGGTGAACTGGTGCTCGACCCGGATGCTAATGTCATCAAGCTCCCGAATATCAGTGCTTCCAACCCTCAAATAGAGGCCGCTGTAGCGGAATTGCAATCTCAGGGTTATGACCTTCCAGATTACCCTCAGGATCCAAAAAATGATGAGGAAAAAGCGATCAAAGCCAAATTTGACAAGGTTAAGGGAAGCGCGGTCAACCCTGTCTTGAGACAAGGGAACTCGGACCGCCGAGCCGCTGTTTCTGTTAAAAATTACGCCAAGAGCAATCCGCACAAAATGGGTAAATGGTCCAAAGATTCCAAAACGGATATTGCGACAATGAGTGGAGGGGATTTTTGCTCAAATGAAAAATCCGGAACCATTACTGATGCAATGGCCGGAAACGGAAAAATAGAGTTTGTTGGCGCGGATGGCAACACCACCGTGTTGAAGGATAAAGTTCCCTTCGAAACCGGCGATGTGGTCGATGCGACAAAAATGAGTCGTGAGGCGTTGCGGAAGTTTATCAAAGGGGCGAAAGAAGAAGCCAAAAACAGAGGCGTACTATTATCTCTGCATATGAAAGCCACCATGATGAAAGTCTCTGATCCCATCATCTTTGGTCATGGGGTTACGGTTGTTTTTGCCGACGTATTTGAGAAACATGCCGACACGTTTAAAAAATTGGGGGTAAACGCCAACAATGGTCTGGGCGATATTTATTCCAAAATAAAAAGTTTGCCGGAAGGCCAGCAGAAAGAAATCGAAGCCGATATTAAAGCCTGTGTTGATAGTGGACCGGAACTGGCAATGGTGGACTCGGACAAGGGCATCACGAACTTTCATGTTCCGAGTGATATCATTATTGATGCTTCACTGGCGGCGGCAATTCGTACCTCCGGGCAAATGTGGGGCGCGGATGGCAAAGCATACGACACTTTGGCAATGGTCCCGGACAGCAGTTACGCCGGTATCTATCAGTCGGCCATTGATTTTTGTCGAGAGAACGGCGAGTTCGATCCCACTACAATGGGTACCGTTCCCAATGTTGGGCTCATGGCCAAAAAAGCAGAAGAATACGGCTCGCACGACAAGACCTTTGAAGCATCCGGAAACGGAACCATCCGTCTGCTCGATGGAGCCGGAAACGTTATGCACGAGTTCGATGTAGAAGGAGGCGATATCTTCCGTGCCTGCCAAGTCAAAGATATCGCGATCAAAGACTGGGTTAAGCTGGCGGTCAATAGAGCCCGGCTCTCTGAAACCCCTGTTGTTTTCTGGTTGGATAAAAACAGGGCGCACGATTCCCAGATCATCGCAAAAGTGAATACCTACTTAAAAGATCACGACACCAATGGATTGGACATTCAGACCATGGCTCCTGTAGACGCGATGAACCATTCCCTCAAACGTGCCAAAGCCGGACAGGATACGATCTCCGCAACGGGTAACGTCCTCAGGGATTACCTGACCGATCTATTCCCGATCTTGGAACTTGGTACCAGTGCGAAAATGCTTTCCATCGTTCCGCTTATTAAAGGCGGCGGTCTTTTTGAGACCGGGGCTGGAGGGTCTGCGCCGAAACATGTGCAACAGTTTGTCAAAGAAGGGCATTTGCGATGGGAGTCTCTGGGCGAATTTCTGGCCCTGTCTGAATCCCTGGCACATTTAGGTCGATCAAAGGGCAATAAAAAAGCTTCCGTTCTGGCTGAAACCTTGGATAAGGCTTCCGGCACGTTGATGGATAATAAAAAGTCACCGGGGCGCGAAGTCGGGCAGTTGGACAATGCCGGTACCCATGTTTACGAAACACTCTACTGGGCGCAGGAACTGGCCAAGCAGGATGGTGACGCGGACCTTAAAGCGAAGTTTGCTCCTGTAGCGCAGGAACTTGGGGCGAAGCTCGATGCCATTATTGAAGAGCTGAACGCTTCAAAAGGACAGGCTAAAGACATCGGTGGTTATTATCAGCCAGACCCAGCAAAGGTTGCGGCGGCGATGCGTCCGAGCGCGACCTTCAACGCAATACTGGACAGCTTGAATTAATGCGGAAGGTTTTCACGTCCACCGGGCGAGGCCCGGGGCTAATAACAGGTAGCTAACTTATAGAGGAACTTCTATGTCAAGCTCGAGAAAAAAAATCACGGTAGTTGGCGCAGGCCAGGTTGGGTCCACCGTCGCTCAGTTGACAGCTTATAAAAACCTCGGTGACGTAGTGATCATTGATATTGTCGAGGGGGTTCCGCAGGGAAAAGCGCTGGACTTGCAGGAGTCGAGTTGTCTGCAGGTTTTCGATAGCCGGGTGACGGGAACCAACGATTATAAAGATACCGCCAACTCCGATATCGTGGTGATCACCGCGGGCCTGCCCCGAAAACCGGGCATGAGCCGTGAAGACCTTCTTGCTACCAACGCTAAAATTGTGCAATCGGTGACAGAGCAGATCATGGAACATTCCCGTGATCCGATCATCATCGTGGTGTCGAATCCGCTTGACGCCATGGTGTACATGGCCAAGAAAACCGGTAACCTGCCCAAGAACAAAATCATCGGCATGGCAGGGGTGCTCGATTCAGCCCGTTTACGCACTTTCGTTTCGCTGGAGCTTGGGTGTTCACTGGTAGATGTGGACGCGATGGTTCTTGGCGGGCATGGCGACTCCATGGTTCCGCTACCCCGTTACACTTCGGTGTCGGGCATCTCGATTACAGAGTTGATGACCCCGGAGCAGATCGACCGGGTGGTGGAACGTACACGAAAAGGCGGAGCCGAAATCGTCGCATTGCTTAAAACCGGTAGTGCTTTCTATGCGCCCGGTGCTTCGGTAGTGAAAATGATTGAAGCGATTTTGCAGGACAAACGCCGCATCCTCCCTTGTACCGCTTACCTGGAGGGGGAGTATGGATGGAGTGGAATTTTCTTCGGCGTTCCCGTCATGATGGGCATCCACGGAATTGAAAAAGTCATCGAACTGGAAATGACCGATGAAGAACAAGCCGCCCTGGATGAATCGGCACGGGACGTGAAAAAAACCTGCGACGAAATCGATGCCATCCTGAAAAACGGCTCCTAACTCCCTAGCGGGAGGAGCAACGTTAAAACCTCCCCACCACTGCCCGTGGGGCCAACGTGACGTTGGATCCAGTAAGCCGTCATTGCGAACCGTTGAAAACGGTGCGGCAATCCAGCGTGTTTTCCTGTCATCCTGAGGCTCTCGAAGGGGTGGAAGAATCCCGGGGTTTCCCATCACCCACCCACCGCTTGTCATTCTGAACGAAGTGAAGAATCTCGGTTTTTTTGTTGCCGCGATAAGCTGAGCTCCTCATAAACCGTCACTCCAAATTTGCGGGCCTTTTCGTGTGACTATTTCGAGGGTAGGGGGGTGAAGGAAAACCCGCCCCGTTTGGTGTCATTCACCTTCACAGGTAAATTCCAGGAGGTGAGGCGAGTCTTCCCCGACCTTACGGTCCTTCATTAGAGATATTTATTGGAATAATATTCCTGAAACGATCAGGATTTTTTCCAGAGCCTTACATCGTGGGTACACGGCGGGTGGGATTTGGCTGGACTTTTTAACTATGACTTCAACGACTTAGCTAAAAAAATATTTTCCTGAAAGCGGGGAAAACAGCTCATTCATAATCGCCAAAGAATTTGGTGGGGGGGATAAAATGGATGGTGAGATTGCCCTTGCTACCCGTTCTACCCCTATGGGGCACAAAGTCTAAGGTAGAATATAATGCGCTCATGAAGGCTGAGGAAGAATATAAAAAGCCGAAACTACTCTTTGCTCGCCAGATAAAATGATTGCCCATTACCTCCGGGCGTTGCCCGGCACCTAGTGGGCGGGTTCGGGGATTGTGGGGATGAGTGAATAGGGTTTGCGGGCCTTGTATTTAATTTCAAATTCCTCATAGACCGTCACGCCTTCCGGTTTGCCATCGCATTCCAGGGCGATGGTGTTCCAGAATTCTTGTCTCGATTTCCATCGGGGATTCCATTTGTCATGCGGTTCATCCCGCACGCATACCCGCCACACCGTTCCTTTTAAAATGTCCGGCGAAATATCCAGAGTAACGAAATGGTTCATCAACGCTCTTTTGGCCAATGCGTCAAACACATCTTTTGGCGCAGTATGCTCTTCGTTCTCCTGCATGTCGGCAAAAGGTTTGAAGGTGGCCCCGCCTCCGCCTGAAACAATGTGGATCGCCCCGTCTCCGCTTTGATATTTTCCGGATTCTGATTTGACGATCTTCAATGTGCCGTCTTCGATTGGGCCTATGGGATGAAACCGTTCGTAGGAGTGCTGGTTGCCTGCGAACACCAAGTCGGGATTCAGAGCGTTCAATTGTTTTAGGACCGTGTCGCGTTTGTCCAGATACCAGGCGGTGGTGAGTGCCGGTTCGTGGACGGCGAGAATGACCCAGAGTCCTTTTTTTCGGGCTTCTTCAATACGCGGCTGGAGCCACGGGGTCGGATCCTGCCAGGGATAGTTATGGATGATCCCAATCAGCGCGTTGCCCACCACCCGGGTGCCTTCAAAGTTCCGAGGCTGTGGAATATTTTTGTCTGAAAGATCGAAACCGGAATCGAGCGGATCGATTTTATCCCAGCAACCCGAAGCTTTTGGTTTGTTCTTTTTGGGAGGAAGATCATTATCGCCTGCGACAAAAAGGCGCAGGGGATAAGGCGCGACCAGAGTTTTTTTGATTTCTTCTATGTATCGGTCCGGACAGGAGTTGGGAAACGGTTCAGGCTGGTAAATGAAATCGCCAAGATGCAGTAACGCGTCTGGCACGGTATCGCGCATGGCTTTTTGCACGGCGGAGAATCCCGGCGCGTAAGCCCGTTCGCCGGTTCCGGTATCGCCGATGATAGCAATGCGCGTGGTGGTACTCTGGGGAAACGGAGCCATGACTTTTTGGACGCTCCAACCTGTTGTCGAATGTGGCGCGCCTTCCCCAATGGAATAGTTCACAAATATTGCGAGAGTGAGGAGAAAGATAATTTTCATAGCGAACCATTTAATAGCTACCATAAAACCTCCGGCAGGGTTTCGACGAAGATACGAATCTCATCGCGTACCCGGCGATAATGATCCAGAGCTTCCTCTTCCATCTTAGCATTTTGTGCAAGTTTTGGTGGGTCATCAAATCCAAAATGCACGACCCGGGTGGCGCAGGTGAAAACCGGGCAGTTCTCATCGGCGTGGCCGCATACGGTGATCACGAAATCGAAGGGAACGGTTTCTACTTCTTCCACTGTTTGCGACTTCTGACTGGTGATGTCGACCCCGGCTTCCTGCATTACCTGTACCGCGCTGGTATTGAGTCCATGCGCTTCGAGTCCGGCTGAAAATGGCTGGATGGAGTCGCTCTTCAAGTGCCGGGCCCAGCCCTCTGCCATCTGACTCCTGCATGAGTTGCCAGTACACAAAAACAGGATTTTTATTTTCTCTACCATACAGTTCTAAGGATACCACCCCACTAGGCGTGGGGCCAACTGGCAATAGTTTTTGCTGACGAGCAAGTGTGTTCTCGGCTTTAGGGGCTCTTGCATACTGCCCCTGCGGTCAGCAGCGGCTAGTGGTTGATTTTCGTGTTTTTTTCGCTTATTGTGGGGAGTGCATCCAAACTCAAAGGGGAGATTACGTCATGCATCTCACCAAACGTCAGCGGGAGATTTACGACTATCTCAAGGAGCATATCCGTTCCAGAGGTTATGCGCCGAGTATTGCGGAAATTGGCAAACAGTTCCAGCTCAGTTCCCCGGCAACGGTGCACAAGCACCTGGTCCATTTGGAAGAGAAGGGATTGATCCGCAAGCAACATAATTTGAGCCGGGCGATTGAAGTGGTGGAAGAACCGGGATATCCGGTGCTGGGTTATATCGCGGCAGGCAAACCGATTGAGGTGCTGGATCATCGTGAAGTGATGGCTCTGTTACCCGATGCCGGGGACAAGGACATCTTTGTGCTTCAGGTCAAAGGCAATTCGATGATTGAGGACCATATTCAGGACGGTGATTACGTGATCGTGGAACGGCGCGATGTGGCTGAAAACGGAGAAACGGTGGTGGCGCTGATCGACAACGACCGGGCGACCTTGAAACGGTTTTATCGGGAGAAGGGCCGGGTGCGTCTGCAACCCGCCCATCCGGATATGAAACCGATCATTGTCCGTGAAGGCGACTTTGCCATCCAGGGCGTGGTCATTGGTGTCTTACGCAAGTTTGGTAAATAATGAAACCATCGATGAGCTCTCGCAAAATTTTACATGTGGATATGGACGCGTTTTTCGTGTCGGTGGAAGAGGTGCTCGACCCATCCTTGAAAGGCAAGCCGGTAATAGTTGGCGGCCGGGCCGAGGGAAGGGGGGTGGTCGCGGCGGCTTCGTATGTGGCGAGGCGGTATGGTATTCATTCCGCCATGCCGATAGCGCAAGCGAAACGGCTTTGTCCGCATGCTATTTTTCTTGGTGGTTCGCAAAGGCGGTACAGCGAATACTCGGTGAGAGTGTTTGAAATTTTAAGACGTTATTCTCCCCTGGTGGAACCGATGTCACTCGATGAGGCGTTTGTTGATTTAACCGGATGCGAACGACTGCATGGTCCGGTCCTGAAGACAGGAGAAAAAATCCGTAACGAGATTCGTGAGGAACTGGGACTGAACGCTTCTGTTGGTATCGCTTCCAACAAACTGCTGGCAAAGATCGCCTCGGCTTATTGCAAACCTAACGGAATGCTGTGGATCGCTC